>Ga0207695_10001508_pt1 | contig 38700 bp, 30 predicted proteins | sample KBSC54metaG_FD_184354 | JGI IMG/M metagenome (GOLD analysis project Ga0207695, IMG submission 184354) | Corn rhizosphere microbial communities from Kellogg Biological Station, Michigan, USA - KBS C5-4 metaG (SPAdes) (version 2) | ecosystem: Host-associated > Plants > Roots > Rhizosphere > Soil... | reverse complement strand
CCCGTCACGCAGGAAGGCGAACTGCGCGGCAGCCGGAATGAGTTTATCCATTGGCTGCAGGACGTTTCAGATCAGCGCGGCATCGTTCGTCCGTACATGCGGTATGACAACGAAATCCGCACGGGCCACAACGTGAAGCAGACTGTGTATCGCGCTATGCAGTTCGCCACCAGCGAGCCGCGCGGCCCGGTGTACCTTACGGCGGCGCGCGAGATTCTGGAGCAGGAGATTCCGCCGATTTCGCCCGATCGTGAGTTCTGGCCGACTCTTCCGCTCGGCCCCGCGCCGGCGGATTTTATTCAAGCGCTCGCCGGTGCGCTTCAGGCAGCGTCGAGACCCTTGATAGTGACTTCGTACCTGGGGCGAAATCCGCAGGCTGTGGATGAGCTTGTGAAGCTCTGCGATCGCCTCGGAATTGGAGTGGCGGAGTCGTTTCCCAACTATTCGAATTTCCCTGTCTTGCATCCAATGCATCAGGGGATGACACCGCCGTTATCGTTCGCCGATTTCGTTTTAGTGATCGACAGCGATGTCCCGTGGATCGAGACCGTAGCCAAACCGCGCGAGGGAGTGCCGGTATTTCACATCGATCTGGATCCGTTGAAGGAACGCACGCCGCTTTGGCAACTCACCGCTCGCCACATTGCCCGCGCCGATTCATTGCTGGCTCTCAAACAGCTGAACGCGGCGGTGGAGTCTGGAAAAAGCGACGGGCACTGGGCGCTTCGGCATGAGGCCTGGCGCGATTCTCTGGTTGCTAAAGAAACCGGCGAAGCCCTGACCGCGGAGTATCTCACGTCGCGAATCCGTGAGAATCTCGAGCCAGATGCCATCGTGCTGAACGAAGGCATAACGAATTACAAGGCCATCGCCGAGCACATCGAGCGGCCGATGTTCACGAGCGGTGGTGGGTCGCTCGGATGGAACGGCGGGGCAGCCATCGGTTTTAAACTGGCGAATCCCGATAAGACCGTTGTGGCGTTAAGCGGCGACGGATCTTATATGTTCTCCGTGCCTTCATCCGTTCATTGGATGGCGCGGCGATATCAAACCCCGTTTTTGCAGGTGGTGTACAACAACGGCGGCTGGCGCGCGCCGCGGCTTTCCACGCTCGCCGTCCATCCCGAGGGATATGCCAGCAGGACCGAGGACATCAATGTGGGCTTCGGTCAGCCTCCCGATTACGGGGGCATTGCCGCGGCAGCGGGCGGGGCCTTCGCGCGCGTTGTGACGGATGCGGGCGACCTCGATTCCGCGCTTGACGAGGCGCTCTATGCGGTTCGCGAAGAGAAGCGCGCGGCCGTGCTCGACGTGATAATCGTTTAGCTATCGCACTGGTTGCTGCTGGCCATCCTCCGCCTTCTCATCGGCTTCGAATTTAGACAGGGCCTAAGAATCTTTGAGAATTATTGCCGCTCAACGCACTGAACCTTTGGCGGATGCATGAATACGATACGACACTCAAGTCCCTGCTCACGCGACCGGATTGTGCCATTCTCCGCATTCTCACGGGATCCGCGATTTGCCGGTGGCACAATGTAGAACTCCCGGAAGTGCGGAACCTGCGGGTCGACCTTCTTGGCGAGACCGCCAACGGCGACCTCGTTCACATTGAGTTGCAGCGCGACAACAATTCAGGCATGGTGCTCCGGATGGCGGAGTATGCCTTTTCAATTCACCGGCAGTTCGGCAAGTGGCCGCATCAGTTTGTGCTTTACATCGGCCAGGCGCCTTTGCGAATGCTCGCGAGGGTGGAGAGCCACGCCCTGACGTTCGAGTGCGGAATTGCCGATATCAGGCAATTCGACGCGGAGCCTTTGCTCGCCAGCCCGCATCTGGAAGACAATATAGTCGCAATCCTGGCGCGGTTGCATAACGAGCGTGATTCGGTCCGGCGTATTCTGGAAAATATAGCCGAACACAATTCGACCCGCCGATCGCTGGCTCTAAGCGAGTTGACGATCCTTGCCGGATTAAGGAAACTGGGATCAGTACTTGGTCAGGAGGCCCGCAATATGCCGATTCTCGACGACATCATGGATCATGACCTTTTGGGTCCGGCGATCAGACAGGGGCGTGAAGAGGGGCTGCACCAGGGTGAATTGCGCCTTTTGCGGTTTCAAATTCAGGAACGCTTCGGCACCATCCCCGAGTGGGCCTCGCAACGGCTCGAAACATTCACTTCTTCCGAATTGGAGCAGATGGCGCTGAAACTTTTCAACGCCGAAACCATCGAAGATCTCTTCGCCTGAACGCCCGCAATATGCCGATTCTCGACGACATCATGGATCATGACCTTTTGGGACCGGCGATCGGACAGGGGCGTGAAGAGGGGCGCGAAGAAGGGCGTGAAGAGGGGCTGCACCAGGGTGAATTGCGCCTTTTGCGGTTTCAAATTCAGGAACGCTTCGGCACCATCCCCGCATGGGCCTCGCAACGGCTCGAAACATTCACTTCTTCCGAATTGGAGCAGATGGCGCTGAAACTCTTCAACGCCGAAACCATCGAAGATCTCTTCGCCTGAAGCCGACTCCTAACCGTCCTAACCGTCCAAAATACTTCGGAAGTATTCCACATAGCGCGGCTGCAAATTCTCCGGCAGGTAGATCTCGCCGGCCTTCCGCGCCTTCAGTGATTCCCGCCTGTAAAACTCCTCATCGCCTTCCAGCCGGATCATCAGATCGATCCACGGCTCCACGATATCGGGAGTGACGGGAACTGCACGCCCGGGCGTTATTTCGGCGGGAACGGGGAGGCAGAAGCCCGCTCCGTTGCAAGTCTCCGCCATACCTCCCCGATCGCTCACCAGCGGCGGAATTCCGTTCAGCACTGCCTCTGCTACTACTCGCCCGGCAGGCTCCTGTATCAGAGATGGAACGAGCAAGGCGCGTGTCGCCAAATAGATGTCTTTGGGCTGTGGCAGCGATGGGGACATGATGAGATTCTCATGACGCCTAAGGTCGAATCCACCAGCCAGGCCCGCCTGCACGAGCCTGCCCGCGGAACCGCGCGATTCGATAAACATTATCGGTATGTCGGGGCGGCGGATACTGAGCTGCTCCGCCAGCGTGGCGACCAGCATCAGGCCCTTTTCAGGCGCTGGATTGATCATTGTGAAGAAGATCGGATCGCGTTCGTATCGAAATTCGTCGTTCAACTCCATTGGCAACGGGAGAGGCGTGCTCTCAACACCGATCGAATTTCGATAGTGGTCGGTCAAAAATCGACTTGGAGTTAGAATCCCGTCCATTTCGGATAATAAATCGGTCGCACGTGTATAGCCCAAATTGCGAAGGGAAAACACGACTTTCGTGCCCTGGCGCCGCGCGCGCTCATACCGACGCACGTCCCCGGGCAAGCCCCCAAAAGCAATGAGGATGTCAGGGCGAAATGCGTGGAGTTCCCCGTCGAACAGTAAATTGAACTGCGTCCCCAGCACCTTCTGCCATGCATGCATGTCGCGGGGGCCCACATCCAGCAAACGATACTCCACGCCGCGATGGCCAAACGCAAGTTCGGGCCGCACTCGCTCAGGCGTGCGGCCCTTTCTTACTTCGGGTTCTATATTAAGTTCGCGAAGAAAGGCGACCGGGTCTTGCCTGACCGCTCCTTCGCTGGCGGTAGTCGCAACGGCACGAACCTCCGCGCCCGCGGCAGCCAGCATTTCACACATCGTGCGAGTGGATCGGGCAGCGCCACTTGCAGGGTCCTGCGGCAATTGCGGCAGGACTAGCAGAAAGCGCGCCCCGGTTAGCCTCACAGACGATGATTCTATGCTTTTCTGCGGCGTTTCAGAACAAGAGCGCTAAGCAGGCCAACTCCGGCGAGTGCCAGCGAAGCAGGTTCTGGAGCGGCGGTTACCGCGGTGTTGTAATCGAGCGTTTGACCGGCTGGAATGTTAACCGTGAAAGCTCCGCTATCACCTGCAACCTGAAGATCAATTCCCCATGCGTCACCTTCTCCAACGGTGGATGCTACCGTGATTTGGCCGCTGCCAGTATAGTGTGTCTGGTTTCCGTAGGTCGTGGTGTCCAGCGTAGCCGTGAAGGGATTTCCTGCCCCGCTAAGAAAATACGACAGTGTCGGCGTGATGGTACCCTCGACGCCTTCACTGCTAACGAAAAAATCCCATGACACGGGAATCACATCGCCCACAGCGAAGCCGCCGGAAACGATACCCCCGCCCACGTTGATTTCTAATGAACCACTGCTCGAATTGACGGTCCCGCTCGCGCTGATCCAATTAAAGCTCTGGTTCCCGCCAACTGGCGTTGAGGTGGCGCTGCAGAAGCCGGACCCCTGCAAAATGGCACATCCGCCGCTCCCGGGGTTCGTGTCTATTCTGAATGTGCCCGCGTTCGCGTGTGGGGCCGCGGCGATTGCTACCAGCGCAAGCGGAATGGCTGTGATGGCTAATTTGGCCACCTTCGCAGCCAGGAACTGTTTTGCGCGCTCTAACGAACTCATGTGTACTGTTTCCTCCGAAACGTCTTTACTGTCTGTTAATGGTAGTACGGAATATTACGGGAATCAAGGTCGTAGCACGATATATTTTGTAACCCTATTCCGTCCGCCACTGTCGACCGTCACGCTTCATTAGTTCGTCAGCTTCTTTCGGCCCCCATGTTCCCGCCGCATAGTTTGGAAATGACCGCGCGGGCAGGGCGCGCCAGACATCCAGTACGGGCTCAACCACGCACCAGCCAGCCTCTACCATGTCTGCCCGCTGGAAGAGTGTCGCGTCGCCAATCATGCAGTCGTAGAGCAGGCGCTCGTAGCCGGTGCTTGGCTCAGCGCCGAAGTAATCTGTGTACTGAAAATCCATCGTTACGCTGCCCACTTTGACGTGAGCGCCGGGAATTTTGGCGCCGAATTGCAGAGAGATGCCTTCGTCCGGCTGAATCCGCATCACCAGAAGATTCGGGGTGAGCTTATCCACAGGAGTATCGCGAAACAGCACCAGCGGCGCGCGGCGGAACTGAATCACAATTTCCGTCGTGCGTTTCGGTAATCGTTTGCCGGTGCGGATATAGAACGGCACTCCCGCCCACCGCCAATTGTCAATTGCCAGCTTTAGGGCCACGAAGGTTTCGGTGCCGGAATTCGGATCCACGAAGGGTTCAGCCCGGTAAGCAGGCAGCGTCTCCTCACTTCCCTCCGAAGCGATTTTGCCCTCACCGTACTGCCCGCGCACCGCCTTCGTCAAAACTTCTTCCGGCGCAATGGGAGTAATGGCGTGCAAGACCTTCGACTGTTCATCCCGAACCGCATCTGCCTGGAAGGAGATCGGCGGTTCCATAGCAGTAAGCGAGAACAATTGGAGAATGTGGTTGGGAATCATATCCCGCAGACAGCCAGCCTTGTCGTAGTAGCCGCCGCGCCGCTCCACTCCAAGCGTCTCCGCCACTGTGATCTGTACATGATCGATGTAACGGCGGTTCCAGATGGGTTCAAAAATCCCGTTGGCAAACCGAAAAACGAGGATGTTCTGGACCGTTTCTTTGCCCAGGTAGTGATCGATTCGATAGATTTGGTTTTCTCTTAGTACCTGCCCGATTTCGCGGTTCAGGGTCTTAGCGGATTCAAGATCTGAGCCGAAAGGTTTCTCGATAATCACGCGGCGCCAGTGCGTTTCGTCCTGCTGAGTGAGGCACTGTTCGCCCAGTTGCTTAACGATTTCCGAAAAGAACTGCGGCAGAGTCGCGAGGTAGTAGAAAACATTGCCGCCGGTGTGATGTAGGGCTTCAATCTCGGCAATTTTGCCCTTTAACTTAGCGAAATCGTCCTGAGAGCGGAAGTCGCCGGTCATGTAGTACGACTGATTGGCAAGCCAATCGCACGTTGAGCAGTCGGCAGGCGCGCCCGCGTATTCGCGCATGTTGGCGCGGACCTTCTCGCGATACGCCTCTTCCGATATTTCATCCTTGGCGAAACCGAGGATCGCGAATTCACGAGGGAGAAGGTTGGTGCGACCGAGGTTATAAAGCGCTGGAAGAAGCTTGCGGGCGGCCAGATCGCCCGATGCTCCGAAAATCACCATGATGCATCGGTCCGCCACATGGCCTTGCTCTGGTGCATTTGCGGGCGTGCTCAACATGTCTTCAGTATGGCTGACGCTCATTATGTCCGGGCGAGGTGTCGCGCGGGCGGCCCCGGAAACACATTCCCTCCGAACCCGCCCGCGCTGTTAGGTTAAATCTACCCGCCCGCGGCGCGCTCCACGTGGCCGCCGAACTGCTTCCGCATCGCCGACAACATCTTTTCAGTAAACGTATGTTCCTGGCGCGAGCGGAACCGAACGTAAAGCGACGCTGCCAGCACTTCTGCCGGAACCGACTCCTCGAGTGCGGCCATAATGGTCCAGCGGCCCTCGCCCGAATCCTGGACGTAGCCGGTGTAGCTCTCGAGGTTGGGATCTTCCGCCAGCGCGATCGCGCTCAGGTCCAGCAGCCACGAGCTAACGACACTTCCGCGGCGCCAGAGTTCAGCAATTTCGCCTAGCTGCAACGTGTAACGGATGTTCTCGGGCAGTTGCTTCGAATCGGCGTTCTTCATAATGTCGAAGCCTTCGCCGTATGCCTGCATCAAACCGTATTCGATGCCGTTATGCACCATTTTCACGAAGTGCCCCGAACCGACGGGGCCGCAGTGCAAATAGCCGTTGTGAGCGGTCTTGCCGGCGGTGGGACGACCGTGCGTGGGCTCCACATCCCCCTGGCCAGGGGACAGCGTTTTGAAGATCGGCTCCAGTTGTGCAAACACTTTTGTGTCCGCGCCAATCATCAGGCAGTAGCCGCGTTCGAGGCCCCATACGCCGCCGCTTGTGCCAACGTCCGCGTAGTGGATGCCCTTCGCTTTCAGTTTCTCGGCCCTTCGCACGTCATCTTTGAAGTACGAATTGCCGCCATCAATCAGAGTGTCGCCGGCCTCGAAAACATCGGCCAGTTTATTGACCATCGACTCGGTCGCGTCCCCTGATGGAACCATCAGCCACACCACTCGCGGCTTTTGTAAAAGGCTGATGAATTGCGGGATGGTGGTGGCGCCTTTCATCCCCTCCTTCTCGAGTTCAGCGATTTTGTTCGGGTCAAGGTCGAGTGCCACCACCTGATGCCCATCGCGTGTGAGCCGCCGGGCCATATTGCCGCCCATTCGGCCTAGACCAACCATTCCCAGTTGCATCGTCTTTTTTCTCCGTTTCTATTTAGACTAAGAACAGAACTTTTCTTCGAGGGCGCTTACTTTGCTCAGGCGCCGGGCGTGCCGATCTTCCGAGGTGAACCTGGCCCCCACATAGGCATTGCTGAGTTCGATGGCTGTCTGAGGCCCAATAACGCGGCCACCGAGCACCAAAACATTCATGTCATCGTGTTCTACACCCTGATGGGCCGAGTAAACGTCATGACAGAGCCCGGCGCGAATTCCTCTGAGCTTGTTGGCGGCTACAGACGCCCCGACGCCTGAACCGCAAATAAGTATCCCTCGCTCCGCCCGGCCGTCCAGAACCGCTTGCCCCACCTTTTCCGCGTAGTCCGGGTAATCCACTGAATCCGTCGTATAGGTCCCTACATCCACGACATCGTGGCCGCTTTTCTTGAGATAGTCCGCCAGACCGTTTTTCAGATCAAGCCCCGCATGGTCAGAACCGATTGCAAGTTTCATGAGTAATCGCCGTGGTAGCCAGTATCCTCTAAAGACACTCAAAAAGGAAAGCCGTTTTTCAGTGTTCCTCAATTTTGCGCCTGCAACGCCGACTGAATCCGGCGGTTCAGAGTGACCCTCGCGTGAGAATAGAGAGAGGGAGTAACGGTTGAGAACAGAGATAAAGGCAATTGCGGCGGCGAGGTTCCTTGCGGTTGCTGGCGTTGGAATTATGAGCGGACAAACCGGGCCGCCGCCACAGGCCGTCCCGAACGGGCCGCCGCCGGTGATTCAGCAACGGCCAGCCATCGTTTATGCCGGAAGTGTGCCATCCGGAATAGCTTCGTCAAGCGTACTTTCCCTCACAATGCGCGAGGCGATTCAACGTGGGTTAAAGTACAATCTCGGAGTGCTCACGAACCAGGACAACGTGGACATTGCCTCGGCGGAGCGACGCCGCGGCTTGAGCGCCCTGCTCCCCAATATCTACGGAGGCGTGACCCAGCACTCCCAGCAAAACGATCTGGTCGCTTTCGGCCTGAATTTTCCAGCTATTCCGTCAATTGTAGGACCATTTGGATATCAGGATGCGCGCGCGTTCGCCCAGCAAACCATTTATGACAGGCCTTCGCTCAAAAACCTCAGGTCGGCTACCGAAAGCCTTAAAGCCGCCAGACTCACCGCCGATGATGCACGCAATCTGGTGACGCAGGCAGTGAGCAATTCCTATCTTCAGGTCATCACGGATATCGCCCGTTCTGAGGCCATCCAGGCTGAGGTGAACACCGCACAGGCACTGTTCGAGCGTGCTACTGACCAGAAGAGGGCAGGGACTGTCGCTGGCATCGACGTCCTTCGGGCAGAGGTGCAGTTCCGCACAGAAAAGCAGCGGCTGCTCGCCCAGAAAAATCAGATTGAAAAAGGCAAGCTGGTGCTGGCGCGAGCGATCGGGCTCCCTACCGGCCAGCAATTCAGCCTGACCGATACACTGCCATTTACGCCGCTCGATCGTACGCTCGACGATCTTTTGAAGCAAGCCTATGAACGCCGTCCCGATTACAAAGCTGCCCAAACGCAGGTACGAGCCGCCGAATTCGCCGTGGATTCGGCGCGTGCCCAGCATTGGCCTTCCGTAGTGGTGCAGGGCGATTACGGCGACATCGGCAAGACTTTCGCCTCATCCCATGGAACCTATAGCCTGACCGCCGGTGTACGCTTTCCCATCTATGCCGGCGGACGAATTAAGACGGATGTAGAACAATCGGAGACCGTACTTCGCCACCGAAGGAACGCGGTGGAGGATTTGCGTGGTCGCATCGATTCCGAAGTACGAACGGCGTATCTCGATTTGCAGTCCTTCGCCGAGCAGGTCGAAGTCGCGAGAGGCAATGCCGACCTCGCCAACCAGACTCTTATTCAGGCGCGCGACCGATTCGGCGCGGGCGTAACAGACAACATCGAGGTGGTTCAGGCGCAGCAACTGCTCGCTTCCGCAAATGACAGCTATATTTCCAGCCTGAACGCTCACAATGCCGCTAAAATCGCCCTCGCAACTGCCATTGGCTCCGCTGAGGAGGGCGTTCCGCAGTTTCTAAACCTGAAACCATGAGCCTGATTTTTATTGCCGAACAAGTCTGGAGCAGTTGCGCCTCTGATCCCCGTTAGGGGTCGGATGGGAGGCATCTTGTTTCAGGTGCCACAACGAAGGTGACCCATGCCGCCGCCCGAACCCGTGTGCGGGCCTGTCGGACATAAATTCGGCCTGTCCGGCATATCCCGCACCTTCCAGGCGAGCAACAACTTGCCGGCCCCATCCGATATTTTCGTCCGATTTTCATTTGATCCTGAACCCGGTTCTGTTAGCTTTACTTTGAGGAGTAAACGAATCGATGAGTACCGTCGCCACCCCGCTTCCGACACCGCTGACGCAATTACCCGCGTGGAAAGCTCTGGAGAGCCATGCCGCAAAAATGAAAACCGCGCATATCCGCGATCTGTTTGCAGAGGATCCGACGCGCGCGAGCCGATTTTCGCTGGAAGCTGAAGGCCTCTTCCTCGATTATTCGAAAAACCGAATCACCAGCGAAACGGTGAAGCTGCTGCTGGATCTGGCTGAGCAGTCGGGTCTGCGGGAACGCATCGAGGGGATGTTCCGCGGAGACAAGATCAACCTCACGGAAAACCGATCTGTTCTGCATGTGGCCCTGCGCGCCCCCAAATCCCAAAAGCTCGTCGTAGATGGCGTGGACGTGGTGGCAGAGGTTCATGCCGTCCTCAACAAAATGTCGGACTTCTCTGCGAGGGTTCGCAATGGCGACTGGAAAGGCTTCACCGGCAAGCGGGTCCGCAACGTGGTGAATATCGGGATTGGAGGCTCCGATCTTGGTCCCGTGATGGCTTACGAAGCCCTGAGGCACTACAGCCAGCGCGATTTGACGTTCCGCTTTGTCTCGAACGTGGATGGCACCGATTTCTCCGAAGCAACACAGGATCTGGACCCCGCTGAAACGCTGTTCATCGTGGCATCGAAGACATTCACCACACTTGAGACCATGACGAACGCGAACAGCGCGCGCGCCTGGGTCCTCGACAAACTGGGCGATCCGAAGGCCATCGCCAGTCACTTTGTGGCACTCTCAACCAACGCGGCTGAAGTATCGAAGTTCGGCATCGATACGGCGAACATGTTCGGATTCTGGGATTGGGTTGGCGGACGCTATTCAATGGATTCCGCCATCGGACTTTCCACGATGATCGCCATCGGACCGGAAAATTTCCGCGCAATGCTTGCCGGTTTCCACGCGATGGACGAGCACTTCCGAACCACTCCTCTGGCCCGGAATTTGCCGGTGCTGATGGGCGTTCTCACCGTTTGGTACAACAACTTCTTCGGCGCACAAACCGTGGCGGTGCTGCCCTACGATCAGTACCTGAAACGCTTCCCCGCTTACTTGCAGCAGTTGACCATGGAAAGCAACGGCAAGTCGACGACCGTCAGCGGCGCGCATGTGAACTATGAAACCGGACCGGTCTATTGGGGTGAGCCCGGCACCAACGGGCAACATTCGTTCTACCAGTTAATTCATCAGGGCACGAAGCTGATCCCGTGCGATTTCCTCGGGTTCTCCCGATCTCTCAATCCGCACGGCGACCACCATGACATCCTGATCGCGAATCTTTTCGCGCAGGCTGAAGCCCTGGCATTCGGCAAGACAACAGCCGAAGTGGTCGCTCAGGGCGCCCCGGAGTGGCTCGCGCTTCACAAGACATTCGACGGCAACCGGCCCTCGAACATGATTCTCGCGGAGCAACTCACGCCGGAGATCCTGGGCAAGCTGATCGCTCTCTATGAGCACAACGTGTTCACGCAGGGAGTGATCTGGCAGATCGATTCGTTCGATCAGTGGGGCGTTGAACTCGGCAAGGTTCTGGCCATGCGCATTGTGCCCGAACTGAAGAGTTCTTCCGATCTGAAGCATGACAGTTCGACTAACGCGCTGATTGAGCGATACCGCGCCCAGAAGGCGTAATTAACTCCGAACGAGCTTCATTCACAGCCGCGACTCGAAGGAGCGGTCCTGAAGCGGTAAGGCAATGGCGAACCACGCCGCTGTCTTACCGCCGTTTTTTAGATCTGTCGGAGGAACTGGACCGCCGCGCCATCAGGCTGTAGCTTCCTTTCACCAATTCGCTCACTTCATGCCAGTCCAAACTTCCGCCGGTCCGAAGAGAGACCCAGCCCTGCCTGCCCACGTAGGGGGTTAAGTAGAATCTTTCGTCTTTCAGAAAAACACCCTGCACCGGCAGTCCGACTTTCACCGCGATCGCCTGCTCGCCTTTGTAGTCTTCGATGACGCAGTAGGTTTTGCCGTCTACCCGAAACGTTGGATGCCCGAATGATTCGGTCTCCGTGGTTTCCGGCAGCGCCATGCAGATCTTGCGCACACGATTCACGTTCGCAATGCCGCTCATAGTTTTCGTTCTCCCGCGCCCTTTGTATCGTACCCGCCCAAACTCTCCAGTTCACGCCGAAAGCTGGAACGGCTGAGCGTATCGAGCAGTTTCTGAACTCCAGCCAAATCGAGGTGCTGCCGACGAACCGCGAGGTCGTAGCGTTCGCTGACCAGCGGAATGAAATGAAGCCCCAGAACTGTGGCCGCCGCGCGGGTCGCGATGCAGCAATCCGCCGCGCCAGATTGCACCTGCCAGGCCGCAGGCAAGTGGCCGGCGGCAGTGTACCCATAGCCCCGCACCTTACGAAATGAAATACCAGCCGCTTTCAAGCTCGCATCCAGCAATCGCCTGGTGCCTGCGCCTTTTTCGCGATTCACAATAGCCACATCCGGGCGCGCGAAATCTTCCACGCCGCGAATGTTCTTCGGATTGCCGCGCGCGGCCACAATCCCTTCTTCCCAGACCGCGAATGAGATCACCGCCACGGCGTTCTTCCCGAACATTCGCCCGATCTCCGGCAGGTTCGATTCCCCGCTGCTCTCATCCCGAAGGTGCGTGCCCGCTACGTGAATTACCCCTTGACGCAGCAGTTCCAGAGATTGCGAACTGTTTCGGTGCGCCAGCACAAGTTCTACGCCGGCGGCTTGCACATGCTTCGAAAGAACAGAGATTCCAGGGTCGCACCCCGCCACCAGAATTCGTTGCCCGAAATCCTGGTCGGGTTGAAACACCCTGACCTTTGTTCTCCCATCCCGCGGGGGTTTGTTTTCCACGACTGCGTCGCTGGCGGGAAAGTACCAGGGTACGGCGGAAGGTGGCGTCGCCATCAGTCGCTTGTCAACCTGACAAAGCTCAACGGTCTGCCCCGGTTGCGGAATTTCCGCGCCCGGAAGAAGAGTTGCGCTCTCTGACCGGTGCCGCGGCGGTGCGTTGTCATCCTCGGGAAGGGGAAACAACTCTTCCACAGTGGTGTCGAGAGCACGGGCCAGACGGATCGCAACAACCGTATTGGGAATATATGTGCCGGCTTCGATTGCGTAGATGGTCTGACGGCTCACCCCGACCTGCTTTGCCAGTTCACTCGCGGACATGCCACGCTTTTGACGCTGAGAGCCTGGACTGACGGATGCGGCGCTGCTATATCCTGATAAAGAGACAGATTCACGTATAGACGACATGCAGCTGCGCGCTCTCCTTCTGACTTTCTCTATTCTCCTCCCGGTCTCCGGCCTAACGGAACGCGGGAAACAACAAGTTGCGGTTGCCGCTGCTTCGAATCTCAGCCGGGTGCTTCAAATTGTGGGCGCCGAATTTGAAAAGGACACCGGCATCCACCCGGTATTCAGTTTTGGTTCCACTGCCGCTCTCACCAGACAAATCGAAAACGGCGCACCCTGGGACATCATCGCGGCGGCTGACACCGTGCATATCGACGAACTTACCAGGCAGGGAATGCTGACAACCGGTTCCAGCGCCGTTTATGCCACGGGAGTTCTGGCGTTATGGATACCGAATGCAAACAGTCCCGTGCGCCGCCCCGAGGACCTGACGAACCCTTCCATCCGGGTGATTTCGATCGCGAAACCTGAATTGGCGCCCTATGGGATGGCGGCGCGCGAAACGCTCGAGCGCCTCGGGATCAGGCGGAAAGTCGAATCGAAACTGGTCTACGCGGAGAACATCAGCATGGCAAAGCAGTATGGTGTGACAGGTAATGCGGATGCGGTGTTTACTGCTCTTGCTTTGATCAAGCCGGATGACCCGGGGCGGACCATTCAGATATCCGAATCGATGCATCAACCGATCCGTCAGGCCTTGGGTATCGTCGCCGCCTCGAAAAATCAAGCCCCTGCCCGCCGGTTTGCAGATTACCTGGTGACGGGCAGAGGCCATCGGATATTACTGAAATCCGGGTACCGTTAGGGGCCGCCCCTTTAGCTCTTCAAATATTTGTTGAAGTGATCGAGCGTGCGCTGCCAGGCCAGTTTCGCGGCCTTCTCGTCATAACGTGGCGTAGTGTCGTTATGGAAGCCGTGGTTCGCCCCTTCATACACGAAGCCCTGGTAATTTACGTTGTTAGCTTTAAGCGCCTCCTCGTAGGCGGGCCAGTTGCCAGTGAGCCGCGCGTCAAGAGAACCGTAATGCATCAGCATGGCCGCCTTGATTCTTGGAACCTCAGCCGCCGGTGGTTGCCCGCCATAAAACGGAACGGCGGCGGCGAGGTCTGAACCCAGTCTCACGGCCAATGAGTTCGCAACGCCTCCGCCATAACAGAAGCCCACAACGCCGAGTTTCCCGGTGCTGTCCGGTCTGCCCTTAAGCCATAACGCCGCGGCGACGAAATCTTCCGCCATCTTCTTGCCATCGACGGTTCGAAATGCGGCGGCTCCTTTTTCTTCGTCTCCCGGGTATCCGCCGACGGATGTCAGTCCATCCGGCGCGAAAGCCATGTAGCCTTCTGTCCCCAGACGTCTTGCGACATCTTCGATATACGGGTTCAAGCCCCGGTTTTCATGCACCACGAGCACGGCAGGCAGCTTTCCGGCAGCTTTGGCAGGGCGGACAAGATAGCCCCCAATGGTACCGTTCCCTTGGGGTGAAGGCACCGTCACGCGCTCCGTCTTCAGCCGCGCATCGTCCTTCGGAATCTGTTCGGCCCACGCATAGTTCGGGCGAAGACTCTCCCAAATCGCCGTCGCGCTCATCGTGGCAGTCGCGAACTTCTTGGCGCCATCCAGAAAGTCCCGGCGTTCAATATCGCCGTGTACGTAGAGATCGAAGAGATTCAGTAGTTCCTGCGGGTACTCAGACGCTTTTTTTCGCTCCATCGGCAAAACTCCTTTTGAGCGGGAGCATAACATATCGCGTTTTGACACGGGCACCCAGCCTGCGTCACTGGTGCGCAAATGCACAGCGGCAGGCGTGAATTGAAACGTTCCCGCTCGCTTGCCGCGTCAGCAACCCGGCCTAAATGAAATGGCGATCGTTCCGCAAAACAAAACGGGAAACTGTGTGATCGCTTTCGCGCACAATTTCCCGTTTTGGACTTACTCAGTTACTTGGATTCGATAACGGTCACTTGACCTGTTGACAGCCGAACGACAGAGATACTACTGATTGACGGAAGGCACGTTGACACGCCTTAGACGAAGCCTCCGCAAAAGGGGGGGCTGAGCGCCTTCGATTCTTCGCCTTCTTCTACTTCTTAACTGCTTGTACAATCACGAATCGGAGGCATATCCGGGTGGTCATTATTTCTGTCGCAACACTGCCGAAAGAATTAATCAGTTTTGCCCTCCTGAATGATGAATGCGGGGACGTACATCCGACAGGATACACATACCCGCGTCAGCTACGGACCTACAAGTACTGTCTAGTGAAAGAAACTACGAGGAACGAAACTCATGTATAAGGTGTTTGTGTACCTCCACGGTTTCAACTTGGTCTGTTACTACCCCCAAGGTAACTCTTCAAAGCGCAGGATGCAAGCGCCTGGAATAATATTTTGCAATTCAGTTTCGATGCCGTTGACCGTGCTGTAAAGTGTCATCGTGGCCATCAGATATTCGTTAAGCGCGGCGCTCTTTTCGTTATGCCTTTTCCGTTTATGCCTGCTCGCCGCCACTCCTGCTCAACAAACGTGGACATTCGACAGCGTCAGCCGTATTTCCGGATACGCCGCCACCGTACTTGGTCATCCGCATAGCATCGCTACCCCGGCCGGCAGGGCGATCGAATTTAATGGAGTGGATGACGCAATTTTCCTCGACGTGCATCCTCTGGCTGGCGCGGAGACGTGGACGTGGGAAGTTATCTTCCGGCCGGATGCTGACGGCGCCGCGGAACAGCGCTTTTTCCACTTGCAGGAGAATGGGACAGAAAATCGAATGTTGTTTGAGATTCGCCTTATTGGCAACCAGTGGTGTCTCGATAGCTTCGCAAAAAGTGGCGCCGACTCGCTCGCCCTGATGGACCGCGCGAAACTGCATCCTGCCGGCGCGTGGTATCACGCCGCAGCCGTATATGACGGGCATGAGTTTCGCAACTATGTGGACGGAGTCCTCCAGGGTAAAGGCGCTTTGCACCTGTCACCCCAGAATGCCGGCGCTGCCTCGATCGGCGTTCGCTTCAACAAGGTCAATTACTTTAAGGGAGCCATTCGAATGGCCCGCATGACGCCGCGCGCGCTGCCTGTCTCGGAGTTCCTGAAGAAGTAAAGGCTAAACTCTTAACAGTTTGCTCACCAGGAGTTTCCCGCAGATCGCTTGCCGTGCCCGCCTCTGTCTCGCCGGACTCTGTCTCTCCACAATCGCGTGCCGCGACGTCGAATATCCGGTACCGGCGCAGCTCAGCACGCCAAAGTACCGCATCGACGCCGTTCTTGACCGCGACAGGGCACACTCCTCATTCCCCGAATCGTCTGTAATAAGCGGCGTTCAGCCTGATACCCAGCACTATGGCTGGAGTTGGACGAATCCTCGCGCCATTCTTCAATTTCCGCTGAACCAGGCGGAGGGGTGGGACTTTACGGCCAGAATTACCGGGATTGGAGATGTTCTGGCAAAAAGCGGTCCCCAGACTGTCACGTTTTCGATCAACGGACAAACCGTCAAAACGGCTCGCCTGGACCGCGCCGGCACGGTAGAAATCGAATTTCCGGTCTCTGCGGGCTTACTCACGCAGCCGGCTAAGACCGACGTCGTAATGGCCACACAGCCGTGTCTTGCTCAGGCATCGGGTCCGCCGTTGTGCGTCGTGCTTCAGAGAATCGGATTCACCCGGGAGTCCTTTTGACCGTTCTGCGCATTCTGTTCGCCACGTTTTTTGTTTATTGGATGTGCCGTGCCGCCGGATATCTGCTGCTTCGCGTTCTGAGTTTTACCTTGCGCCGAAGTGAGCGCTATTTTTTTGAGTTCCTCGCAGGCGTTCCCCTGGTCAGTTCCCTGGTGTTTCTGCTCGCGTCCACGCACCTGGTTTACACACGACTTCTGGTAACAGTGGGCGCGGCCATCATGATCTGCGCGGTTGTCTTGAGCAGGCGGGCGCCCGAGCATAATCGCCCCGCGGAGTATCCGCCACTTTCTTTAACCTGGCGAATCGTTTTCTGGCTCCCCTATCTCGTGTTCGCGGGTCTCTATATCGTTACCGCGATGGGGCCGGAGATCAGCCCGGATGGCACCGGCTACCACGTCGGTTTGATCGCGAGGTATTACGAGCATCGCGGCTTCTACAGTGTAGCCACCAACCAGTTTGCAGGCTTGGGGGAGGGAATTGAAATGCTGTTTCTGATTGCATTCGCCCTTGGCCGCCATTCAGCCACTGCAACCGTTCACCTGCTCTTTTTACTGACGCTGCCATTCGGAATGATGGCGTGGTCCCGCCGGGCCGGTGTTCCAAAGGCCGGCATCATCGGCGCACTCTTGTTTTATCTTGCCCCGGTTGTCGGCAAAGACGGCACCATTGCGTATATAGATGTCGCGACGGCGGCGGTCGTTTTTGCGATGTTTTTCTTCCTTGAACTTTGGCGCAACGAACAATTGGAACGGGCGCTCGTTCCCGCCGGTATTCTTGCCGGGTTCGCGTATGCGTGCAAGATTACGGCATCTACAGCGATAATCTACGCGTTTCTCTGCGTCGCGGTCGTCAGCATTCGTCGCCGCGAAAAGATTGGCGTTCTTCGGCCCGTCGCGCTTCTCGTTGGATTCGCCTCGCTCATGGCAGTGCCCTGGATGCTGAAAGACGCCATACAATTCGGAAACCCGTTTTTCCCCCTTTTCAACCACTGGTTCCCCAATCCGTATCAATACCCCATGGTGGAGATGGAAATGCGCCGCTTGATGATGAGCGTCAGTGGTGTCACGTTCTCGCAAATTCCCTACCAGGCGACAATCGGGGGTAAGCTCTTTGGTGTTTTGGGCCCGGTATTCGTTCTGGCGCCGCTGGCTCTTCTATCGCTTAGGACGAAAGCGGGCCGGGTTTTGGCGCTCGCGTTCGTCCCGATCTTTCTTCCCTATTTCACGAACATCGGCGCGCGGTTCCTGATACCCTCCCTTCCATTTCTTGCTCTCGCGCTCGGCATCGGGCTTCTTTCGATACCGCGCATCGGAATGGCGCTCGCCGTTACCGCGGTCCTGGCGCATGCCGGTCTTTCATGGCCAGAAAATATGAATGCATGGTCGCCCGGTTTTCAATGGCGCATCGACCAGACAAGCTGGCGCCTGGCCCTGCGCCTCACCTCTGAGAAAGATTTTCTCGAAAAATTTTGGCCCGACTACAAACCCGGTCTGCTGCTGGATCAGTTTGTCGCGCCGGGCGAAAGAGTCTTTTCGCCTGGAATGGGCCAAATGGCCTACCACCACCGAGAGATTCTGGGCACATGGGATTCGGCCGCTGCCCGTCGGGCATTCATAACCTATCTCATGGCCATTGAGGAACATCTCGGCGCCACGTGGAACCGCGAACTGCGTTTTCCCACCGTAACAACGGACCGAATTCGCCTGGTTTCGGACACGAAAATGGACACCGATCTGAGAATCTCCGAGGTGCGTTTCGCTCTGGACAGCACGGAGATTCCGCGACGACCGGCCTGGAGATTAACCGCTTCGGCAAATCCCTTCGAAGTGCAATATGCGTTCGACAATTCGTCCGTTTCCTGGTGGACGTCGGGCGCCCCCGTGGAGAAGGGCACATGGCTCCAGACAAGCTTCGGAACACCGTCATCCGTAAATCGCGTTCTAATCGCCCAAAGCGAAGATCAGCGCTGGATCGCACTTCAGCCAGAGGCTTGGGTGGATGGCAAATGGACATCTCTCCGGTCGCGCGAAACCGACGTGCGGGAGCCACCCCGCGCCACGCTTCGGATGGAAGTGCGCGACGAACTGAAGCGCCTCAACATCCACTGGATTCTAATGCCCGACACCTTTTACGGAGCCGACGATCTTCGTGCCAATGCGCCGTATTGGGGCATTACACAGATGGGCGAAGTGAACGGCTTTCGCCTGTGGAGACTCAACTGAGGCCGCAGGTGGGTTAGAATCAGGGCTTCAACAAAGTGGGAAGTGCGACTTCAAACATGAGAAGCACCCTGCAGTCTCGCATCTGTGCGCTTTCTCTATCGCTGCTTGGGCTTCTGTGCCCCGTCGCGTCGGCGCAACAGTACTCATTTCAATACTTCGGCGTCGAACAGGGCCTGACGAATCTCGCCGTCAAAACCGTGTTTCAGGACCGCACCGGATTTATTTGGGTGGTAACTGAGAACGGTGTCTTCCGCTACGAGGGCGTCCGCTTTCGGGAGTTTACCCCCGCCCAGGGTCTGCCGCCGAGCGTGACGGCTTCCATCGGTGAAGGGCCGGATGGCGCTGTTCTCGTGGGGAACCAGGTAGGTTTGTTTCGCCTTCGCGGCGAAAAGTTTGAAAACATCCCGCTCCCGGATAACGCGAAGGTGAATGGCTACAACAGCATCCTTCTCGATGGCAGCCGTACCTGGATCGGCACCGACAAAGGCCTCCTGTTCGCCACCGCGAGCAGCACCGGCAACATTGCGCTTCACCCTGGCCCGGCGCCGCCCGGTTCCATTAGGAATATTGTTCAGACCGTCTATGTGGAGGGCCACACCCTCTGGTGGGGCTGCGATAATTCCCTTTGTAGTTCCGATGCCGATCGGATCCGTGCGTTCGGTGAAAATTCCGGACTTAAAGCCTTTCGTATTCAGGCAATTCTCACGGATCGCGAAGGCAATCTCTGGGTCACTCAGAATCGGCGCCTGCTGGTACGCAGGAACGGCGCGGCGCGCTTTGAAGACGCCGACCCCGCTCTGCCATCCAGCGGCCCAGGCAGCACGCCCCGAATAGATTCTGACGGGCGGTTGTTGGTGCCCACCACGGAAGGTTTGGCTATCAGACAGGGCTCCCGCTTCCACATGGCGGGTCGCTCGGCCGGTTTGTTGCCCCCGGTTTACTCGGTGCTGCAGGATCGTGAGGGCGCCGTCTGGCTCGGCCTCGCAGGTCGGGGCCTGGCGAAATGGCTCGGCTACAGCGAATGGGAAAGCTTTTCAGCCCAGAGCGGCCTCACCGGCGAAACCGTCTACGAGATTCTGCCCGACACCAGCGCAAGGACTTCGGTCAACCGCGGTGGTACGGCTGCCGGGCAGCACGATGTTCTTTGGGCAGGCACGGAGGCTGGCTTTTTTCGCGGCCAGATGGGCGAATTCGAATGGTCATGGAAGCCGGTCAACGCCTTTGGCCGGGTGCCCGTTCACGCCGTCCAGAGGTCCGCCGACGGAAAACTGTGGCTCGGCATCGATAGCCACGGTATCGCCCGCTTTGATCCTGTCACTCAACAGGTGAAATGGTTCGGCAAGGAGGCGGGTCTTGACGCAAACTCGCCGAACGCGATTTTGATCGATCGCGATCAAAACGTCTGGGCGGGAACCGAGAACGGTATCTTTGTCAGCGACCGCCGCTCGGGTATTTTTCACCATGTGGACGGCGTCGCTTCTGAGCGATGCTGGCAACTCATTCAAACACCCAATGGCGATATTTGGGCGGGAACAAAATCCGGTCTGTGGGAGCGGACTCAGAACACCGGAACGGGGAATTGGCGAAAGATTGGCAAGAGCGACGGCCTTCGCTCCGACGCGGTCATATCTCTGGCGTTCGACCCCGCCGGTGGGGCGAATCCATCGATATGGATCGGTTATCGGCTCGTCGGCTCCATCACGCGCCTGCGGCTCGAAAACGGTCGCGCGGTCATGACGCATTTCGATCCGCCGGCCGGAACCGCCATCAACATCACTTATTTCCTTGGTTTCGACAAGAAAGACGGGCTTTGGGCGGGAACCAATCTGGGCGTTCAATTTCTCAACCCAATCACCAACCATTGGGAACGTTACGACCACCATGACGGTCTGATCTGGGATGATTGCGATCTGCACTCCTTCGCTGCCGAGCCAGATGGCCATATTTGGATCGGCACCAGCGGCGGCTTGTCTCGATTCCTCCCAAGGGTCAACCCCGTGCAGCCAGGTCCTCCGCGAACCGTTTTCACCAGCGTACGCGCGGGCAAATTGGACATCGACCCGAACAGCGACCTGACGCTCGACTACTCCTCCGATCCATTAGTGGCCCGGTTCACGGCCCTTCGTTTTGGGAGGGATCGCGATCTTATTTTTCGTTATCGGCTCACGCCTCTGGTCACCGCCTGGAAGGAGACCCCGGATCGCGAACTGCAATTTCCCGCACTCCCGCCCGGCGAATACCGGCTCGAAGTGCAGGGGCGCGATTCGAAAAGTGCATGGAGCGAAACCTCGGCCACCCTGAAGTTCCGCATCCTTGCCCCCTGGTGGAGGACTCGCTCGTTCCTTTGGGGTTGCCTGGCGCTGAGCCTGCTTTGCGGCGGCGTTTTTCTGAGACGCAGGACCGCGCGCGAGGTTGCCATTCGACACGCGCTCGAAGATGCGGTAGCCGAACGCACCCGCGAACTCTCGCATCAGTATCGCCACGATGTGCTTACAGGCCTTCCCAACCGGCTGCTGTTCGGCGAACGCCTGAGCCGTGAACTGTTGACCGCCGGGAAAAAGAACACTCATGCCGCGGTGTTGTTTATCGATCTGGATCGCTTCAAACGCATCAACGATACGTGGGGACACCAAACCGGCGACTTGTTCCTCAAGCAAATCGCGGTACGTTTGAGTGGCGGCCTGGTGGCAAGCGAAACCATCGCACGCATCGGCGGCGATGAGTTCATTGTGCTGGTCCCGGGTTTATCCGACAGAAAAGAGGCTGAGATTCGCGGTTGGGATCTGCTTCGCGCCGTCGAAGCGCCGTTCCGTATTGAGGGCAAAAATGTGTTTGCCACCATGAGCATCGGGATCGCCGTGTTCCCCGACGATGCCGAGGATGCGGCCTCGCTGATGGCGGCGGCCGATGCCGCCATGTACCGCGCAAAGGGCGCGGGCAAAAATCAGGTTCAGTTGTTCGAACCCGGTATGACCGAAGCCGCTTCGCGTCCACAGAACATCGAAGATCGCTTACGCGAGGCTCTTAAGAACGGCGGATTCCGCTTGCGCTACCAGCCGCAATACACGCTCGATGGCCGGTTGGAAGGTTTCGAAGCGCTGCTGCGCATCCAGGGCTCTGAACTGGAGATCACGCCGGGGGAGTTCATTCCCATCGCTGAAGAAAGCGGCCTCATCATCGATATCGGCGCCTGGGTGCTTTATGAGGCATGCCGCCAAGTCAAGGAATGGCATGACTCCGGCTATTCCGGAATCCGAATTTCGGTGAACGTCTCGGTTATGCAATTGGCGCACCCCGGCTTCGAAGACTACGTCATGGAAGTCATTCGCCGAACGGCAATCGACCCGGCGCGGCTTGAACTCGAGCTGACCGAAACCGCGCTGGTGAAAGATACCGGCGACTCCGCCGGACTTCTCAACCGGATCCGCGCCCGCGGTATCAAAGTAGCGCTCGACGACTTTGGCACCGGTTACTCACCCATGCAATATCTTCACCAGTTGCCGGTTGACGTTGTGAAAATCGATCAGGTATTTGTCCGGGACCTCGACGCTTCACCCAGCAGCCTGCCGCTTGTGGAAGGCATGGTGAAACTTGCCAAAACCCTTTCGCTGCGGGTCGTTGCGGAAGGTGTGGAAACCCAATCGCAGTTCGCTCTCGTGCGGAAAATCGGGTTCGATGTCGCGCAGGGAAATCTGCTCTCTTACCCCGTCACACCGGATAATGCGAAAGAACTCCTCCGGCGAGGCGCCCTGGTTGGCGCTTCCACCTGAAATGCCCACGGCCAGCTTTTACAGTTTTTTTACACGACGTATACCTCCCGCCGCCAAATTTGGGCGCAAACTGTTAGGCGAGAGTGCCTCAGGGGTCAATCCGAGCGCCCTCGAAGAGCCAGGCTGTACAGGGGCAGCCTGGTTTTTTATATCGGAAATTGTTTCGCCCGCCTGCTGTGTGGGCCGGAACCTGCGCTGCTTTTTGGCCTTACATTCGCGGTCAACGAATCTCTCAAAATCTTGCGTTCTCCAAACCATCATTTTGTGTTATTTGATCTTGAGGAGGCCAGCGGCTGCGAACCGCCAGCCCCCGTCGGTTTAGGGTCAGGTCCAGAAATCGATTTTGACGCCGAGCCGTCGCAGCCTGATAAGCAGACCCACGAACAACACCAGAAGGATCATATTCAGATCCCCCCTTTCTACCCTGGTAGAATATGCAGACTCCGCTCCAGGCGGGGTTTTGCATTTGCGGAGTCCGGCTTCTCCTATGCAAACGTCGCCTCTGCAAGACGAGGAGTAGAAACCAGTACCGTAACGTTTGCGTCGGTGAGCGTCCATTCCCCCAATCGTTGCAAAGGGATACCTCAGCAGTCCCGGCAGAGGGTCAGCGGCAGAGGGTCAGCCTTGACGAGCCACAGAGAACACGCCAAACTTTTAGGCGTACGGGAGCCTTGTCGGCTGCCCTTTGCCCTGCTGGCATAATTGATCTGCTAATCGCATGGAGCAAAACCGTATGAAACGGCCGTCCTTAACAGCCTGGATTCTCATCGCCCTCGTCGCCGGTATCGCATTCGGAGCCGTTCTGCCCGGTCCCGCCAAACAGATGGCCATTCTGGGAACCATCTTCCTGCGGCTGATCAAATCGATCATCGCCCCTCTTCTGTTCGGCACGTTAGTCTGCGGAATCGCCGGTACGGGCAATGTCAAAACAATGGGCCGCATCGGCGGGAAAGCGATTCTCTATTTTGAAATCGTCACGACTGTTGCCTTGTTTGTCGGCCTGGGCGCGGTAAACCTGGTGAAGCCCGGTGTTGGCGTGCAATTACAGAAAGGCACAGGCTCCGGCGTCGTTGCCCAAAGCGCGAGTCTGGCGCAGATTCTGGAACATACCTTTCCAACCAGCATCATTGACTCCATGGCGAAGGGCGAGGTTTTGCAGATCGTCGTTTTCGCTTTCATCTTCGGCGCAGCCTGCGCGACGGTAGGGCTGAAAGCGCGACCGGTCGTGGAATTCTGCGAGTCCCTGTCGGAAGTGATGTTCAAATACACCGCCTACGTCATGCTTTTCGCGCCATTAGGCGTTTTCGGCGCAATGTCTGCCACTATTGGCGAAAAAGGCCTCGGAGTAATGGTCAACCTCGGCAAACTTGTGGGAACACTCTATGCCGCCGAGATCTTTTTCGTGGTGGTCGTGCTGGGCGCCGTCACGGCAATTTGCCGCATTCCTTTACAACGCTTCCTCAAGTACGTGCGTGAGCCATTCCTGCTCGCGTTTTCAACCGCGTCAAGCGAATCCGCCCTGCCAATCGCCCTGAAGAACATGGAACGGTTTGGCGTTCCCAAGCACATCGTCTCTTTCGTGTTGCCTACCGGCTACAGCTTCAACCTCGACGGATCGACTCTCTACCTCTCACTCGCCGCAATGTTCGTCGCGCAGGCCGCCGGCGTGAGCCTTCCGTTTGGAACCCAGGTGGTAATGCTCCTGACGCTGATGCTCACCAGTAAAGGTGTTGCGGGTGTCCCGCGGGCCTCGCTCGTTATATTGGCGGGGACGCTCGCCACCTTCAATCTTCCCGTCGAAGGTGTCGCCGTGATCCTCGGCGTCGACACCCTGATGGATATGGCCCGCACATCGGTCAACCTGCTCGGGAATTGTTTAGCAACAGCCGTAGTAGCCCGCTGGGAAGGAGTGGACCTTGCCATTTCCGGCGCGGAGATGGACGCCGAAGCGGCTCAGGTTGCCGCAGCCTAAAGCTTTAACTGGCTAAACGGAATTGTAACCGATCCCAGCGTTCCCGAAGATGCGTCGCGCACTACAATCCGCAGTTGTGTGGCCTGTGAAACGCGAGGCACCAGCTTGCGATAAATCATCCCCTCTTTCTCGATCTTTCCATAAGTGGAATCAAGCAGTGTCAGCGTTAAAGTATCGTCTTCGCCCGTGAATTGCTTGCCCTGCTCATTTCGCTGAATGAACAGAATATCCACCGCCCCGTCGTGATGGTTCCCGTTCTGCGTAAGGCCAACACCCTTTGGATCGATGCGAAGATACACGTTCAAATCGTTCGGGTGCTTTGGATCGGGCGGAGCTACCTGCGCCAGCAACCCCAGCGCCGACGAATCCATCGGGCTCCAAACAGCGTCGCGCAGTTCAATCCGCCGCGCCTTCACGTCCCGCGGTTTTTCTTCCAGGTCGAAATAGCCTTTTCGATAGCGCACGTTCAGCCCGTCGTGGCCGGCAATCTTCACCTGAAGCTTGTGGAATTTTCCATCGTTCGCGTCATCACCCGGATAAAAGCCCAGCGTGTAAGTAAGCGCCGAATCGTCCACGGCGTTGCGGATCGCCGTGGCGAGGTCATTGGTGTTGAAGTAAGCGTGCCCGCCCGTCCGGTCCGCTAATACGGACATCGTTTGCTGATGCTCCACCACAGGGCCCATCGACAATTTCGGCGACAAATCGATTTTCTTGTTCTCGGCGCTGAAGCGAGCGTCGGTCACGAGGCCGCGCGCGTCCACCGGATAGATCGCCACATTCCCATCGTTCAAGGCGCGAACTGTTCGTTCCACTTCCGGGCCAAACGCCCGATGCTCGCGCGCCGGGTCACGCCACGCCTCCGCACTCTCGAACCCAACCTGCAGCGGAAAACCACCGGACACCCAGATGAGATTCTTCCTGCCGGGAAGGCTCGCCATATGATTGGCAATGAATTCGATGGCGTGCAGCGTCCCTTCAACACGATTCACCATGTAGAAGTCGGTTTCCTGCTTGCTTGCGCCACCGCCCCGCATCCACTCGTCTAACCGCACTCCGTCGGAATCACCGTCGAATGAACTCGGCTCAGCCGTTATTTCCGGAAGCGCGGCACCCGTGTACTTCTCGAGATGCCGCAGTAAATCGGTCGAATCGGTGGTTGAAATCGTGCAGAACCCGAAGACCTCTCCCAGCGCATAAATCGCAACATGGTCTTCCGGATGAATCGTCTTCAAATACTTAATAACCTGCTGCTTCGCGAAGATCTGATCGTGAATCCTCGTATTCAGTTCATCAATCAGTATTACGGTCACGCTGGAGGGTACGGCGCTCTTCTGCTGCAGTTGATTGGTGAACACGTTGGGCGCCAGCCGGGCGGCTTGCGGAAGCACCGCATTCGAGTCCATGGAAAAGACGGACAGCCTTTGCGGCTTGCCATTATCCATCACGACAAATTCGTCTTTCGTGAGTCCCCGAACCGGCTGCCCGTGCCTGTCGTGAACGATCACGTTAACCTGGATTAGCCGCGTGGTGGATCGAATAATCGCTTCAGGAGTACTTGGCCGCGGCGCCGTTTGTGCGTTCGCCAAACCGATTGCGATCGCCAGCCCGGCAAAATTTTGATTCTGAACACGGTGCCACCTCAGAAATTCAAACCCCGCAAGCAACGAAAACTCTCGAATGCGTGCTAAAGGTCGGAATTTCAACAGTTCGCGGCGGCGTGCGAATCGTCCGCGTGGTAAGAACTTCTCACCAGCGGACCCGCCTCCACGTGAGCGAAACCTATCTTCTCGCCGGCGATTTTCAGCTCGCGAAACTCCTCAGGCGGGACATATCGCACGATAGGCAAATGCTTCGGCGAAGGGCGCAGGTACTGTCCAAGCGTGAGGATATCCACATCGTGATCGCGCAGGTCTTGCATCACTTGCAGAATTTCTTCCTGAAGTTCGCCCAGGCCGAGCATGAGTCCCGATTTCACCGGCGTTTGAGGGCTTAATCCCTTCGCCCACGAAAGCATTTCCAAAGAGCGCTCGTAACGGGCGCCCAAACGAACTTGCCGATACAGCCGCGGAACGGTTTCCGTGTTGTGATTCAGCACGTCGGGGCGCGCATCCATCACCGTTTTCATCGCATCCCGGCTGCCCTGGAAATCAGGCACGAGTACTTCCACCCGGCAACCCGGAACACGCTCGCGAATGGCCTCAATAGTTCGCGCGAAAAGCTCAGCGCCGCCATCCTTGCGGTCGTCACGATTCACACTGGTCACCACCGCATAGCTCAGGCCCATCGCGGCCACAGCCTCTGCCACGCGCCTGGGCTCATCGAAATCCACTGGCAGGGGGCCGCCTTTTTGAACCGCGCAAAACCCGCAGCGCCGCGTGCAAACATTGCCGAGAATCATGAACGTCGCAGTACGCCGGTTCCAGCACTCGCCCACATTCGGGCAGGCGGCGCTCTCACATACCGTATGCAGCTTCAGGTCTGTAATCAGCTTCTTCAGGTCTTGATAATTACGGCCAACCGGAGCGGGCGCGCGTAGCCAGTTCGGCCTTGCGGGCACGGACGGCGCGATCGTATGCAGCACTTACTTAAGTGTATCGTGCGTTCCGGAAGGCATTCGCAAAGAGGTCTCCCCCACCAGCATCACCCATGCAAATCCGGTCGCCGAACCTGCATGAACCGCTTTCCATTGACCTGTCGATCCGATGCGCGCGCAACAAATCGCTTACCGGTTAACTGCCGTCCGATTTTGGCTCTAAATGCGAGCCTTGGGGTCCGGGCAGTATGGCCACGGAATTGAGTGTGGCGAACTTTAGCGGCCGCCCTGCTGTCCGCGAAACTTCGCCCCACACGTGATTCAACAACGCTGCGATTGCCATGTGCCACAATGGTGAAACGTAATCCCCATGTCCAATTCCATTACGTCGCTTCGCGAGGAAGACGTACGCGAACAGGAAGGGCAGACTCCGCCTGAAGCGGAGGGTTCTTTCGGCGACATCCTCAACCAGTTTGAACAGAGTCACGCGCAGACTCATGCCCACGCGCACGCGAAAACTCAGACCCATGAGCCATCCGGCGGAAAGGGCGTCGAAGCCACCGTCGTAAAGGTCACGCCCGATCAGGTGTTCTTCGACGTTGGCCAGAAAATCGAAGGCGTGCTGCCCGCGTCCGAATTGCGTGATGAGAAAGGCCTCATAGAGCTGAAACCGGGCGATGTCGTCCAGGTCAGCATCAAAGGTCGTACCGAGGAAGGCTTTATCGAGCTTTCGGTCATCAAAGTCGAACGGCCTAAAGACTGGTCCGGCCTGCAAAAGGCATTCGACGAAAAACAGACCATTTCCGGCACAGTTACGCAGGTGATTAAGGGCGGAATCTCAGTCGATATCGGCATGAGAGCCTTCATGCCCGCATCCCGCAGCGGGGCGCGCGACGTGCCTGAAATGCAGACGCTGGTCGGCCAGGAAATCGCCTGCCGCATCATTAAGCTCGACACCGAAAAAGAAGACATCGTGGTAGATCGCCGCGTCGTGCTCGAAGAAGAGCGCGCCAAAGCTAAGGAATCCCGTTTCGGTGAGTTGCAGGTGGGCGCCGTCGTGCATGGCACAGTGCGCAGCCTGCTCGATTACGGCGCTTTTATCGACATCGGCGGCGTTGACGGCATGCTCCACGTTGCGGATATCTCCCACGGGCGTGTCAATAAGCCAGCCGACGTCCTCACCATCGGTCAGGAACTCGACGTCAAAATCCTGAAGGTAGATGCCGGAAAGAAACGTGTTTCTCTCGGTCTCAAGCAACTGGCGCCAGATCCGTGGACCACTGCTGCCGATAAGTATCACGTTGGAGACCGGGTCAAAGGCTCGGTTGCCCGCGTGACCGATTTCGGCGCATTCGTGGAACTGGAACCTGGACTCGACGGCTTGGTCCACCTGTCGGAGATGTCATGGTCGAAAAAGGTTCGCAAGCCCGGAGATCTTCTCAAGCCTGGCGACACTGTGGAAGTGGTGGTTCTCGGCGTGAATCCCGCCGATAAGCGCATTTCCCTGGGTCTCAAGCAAGCCCTTGGCGACCCATGGGAAGAGGTTGAAAAGAAATATCCGGTGAACTCCATTGTGGAAGGCCCTGTCACACAGCTCAAGCAGTTCGGGGCATTCGTCCAAATCACCGAGGATGTCGAAGGCATGATTCATGTCGGCGACATCGTACATGAGAAGCGCATCAACCACCCGCAAGATGAGCTGAAGGTCGGCCAGGTGGTTCGGGCCATCGTCCTTGAAAACGATCGCGAGAAACGCCGCCTCCGCCTGGGTCTGAAGCAACTCCAGCCGACTTCAATTGACGAATACATCGCCGAGCACAAAGAGGGCGAAGTGGTCACCGGTAGAGTCGCGGACGTCAAGGGTAACCGCGTAACAGTGGAACTCGGCGAAGGTGTGCAGTCGCACTTCAACGTAGCGCAGGCTGAGCAAAAGCAGGAGCAGCGTCAATCGTCAGTGGACGTTTCGGCTTTGTCTTCTATGCTGGCCAGTAAATGGAAGGGTGGCGGAGCAGGGGCGGCGAGCGGCGGCGAATCGAGTCCAAAGCGCGAAGTTCCGAAGACCGGCCAGGTCCGCAGTTTCCGTATCACCAAACTCGACGCCGAAAAAAAGAAAATCGAACTCGAACTGGCAGAGTAACGGGGGCGCATTCAAGGGCGGAAATGAATCGCGCAATCGGGTCGGTCGCCCCATACAAACTGAGAATCTTCGTCCCTGTCCGATGCCCAAATGGCTCTATCCGAGTCTCCTCAACCCGTCGTTCAAAATAACCAAAAAGACTCATACCAATCGCTCTTTGATCTGCTTTTGACTTTATCCGTGCAAATCGGCGCCCATTCGCGGCCACATCTTTTCCCCACCTCTCCACGTCAGAAGAAAAACCATTACAATCTTGGTACGCAGTATGATCGTGCGAAGGAGACACTCGGTGATCGTCAGCACACAACAACAAACAGAATTTCTGAAACGCGGCTTCACCCGCCGTAACCTCGGCAAGATCGCCGCAATGGTGACTGCGGGTGCTTCGCTGCCCTTCTATAACGAAAGCGCCCTCGCGCAGTTTTCCAAAGTCGACAACGTGCCGCCTGACGCCGTCTTAATAAACGCGAACGAAAATCCGCTTGGGCCCTCAATGGCCGCCCGCGAAGCCGCCGCGAAGATCGTCGCATCCGGCGGTCGTTATATGTTCGGCGAAACCGACAAAGTTGCCAAATTGCTAAAAGAGCAGGAAGGTTTGAAATCGGTCGATTACGTCCGTATCTACGCGGGTTCCAGCGCACCCCTCCATCAGGCTGTGCTCGCCTTCACTTCTCCGGAAAAGCCCCTCGTAATAGGGGACCCTGGTTATGAAGCCGCCGGTCGCGCAGCCAACTTCATCGGCGCCAAAACAGAGCTCGTGCCGCTGACCTCCGATTACAAGCACGACGTGAAAGCCATGCTCGCGGCGGGCGGTCCGAATGCCGGCCTGTTCTACATCTGCAACCCGAACAACCCCACAGGCACCCTGACTCCGAAATCCGACATCGAGTGGCTCGTCGCCAATAAACCGAAGGGTTCCATCGTCATGATCGATGAGGCCTATACCCACATCTCCGAAGCGCCTTTCTGCACCGACCTTGTAGTTCAGGATAAAGACGTCGTAATTCTTCGCACCTTCTCAAAGATCTACGGCATGGCTGGCCTCCGCGCGGGCGCCGCTATCGCTCGCCCGGACCTCATCGAAAAACTGGCCGGCTTCAGCGCCGGCATGCTTCCCATCACCGGCATGGCCGCCGCCACCGCAAGCCTTTCGGAGCCTGGCCTTGTTCCCGAGCGCCGCAAGCTCATCGGACACGTCCGCGAAGAGACCTTCGGCTTCCTCGAGAAGCACAATTTCAGCTACATTCCCTCGGTCTCGAACTGCTTTATGATCGACGTGAAACAGCCCGGCGGCAACATCCTGACCGCCATGCGCAAGGAAAAAGTCTACATCGGCCGCGTCTGGCCGGTTTGGCCAAACCACGTTCGCGTAACCGTCGGCACAGCCGACGAAATGAAGAAGTTCCAGGCGGCGTTCCTCAAAGTCATGGCCTGACTAATCGGCGGCAGGGCGGAGAGCCCAACGATTCGCCCTGCCAGCCGCCAATCTGCATAGTGCGGTTCATCGTTACTCGCCCACTATCGTCCCCGCATCGCCAAATGGAATTCGCTATCATCGACCAGTGCGGCATCTGCTCCTCCATTGGATCTTCAAAGCTGTTTCGCTGCTCATCGTCGCCCAAATCCTCCCCGGAATTCGCGTGGATGGCTTCGTGCCCGCCCTGATTGCGGCCATCGTAATCGGCCTCGTCACCGCGGTCCTCGGCTTCATACTTAAGATCGTCTTGCTGCCGTTTATCATCCTGTCCCTCGGTATCGTCTATTTCCTGATTAACGGCCTAATGCTCAAGCTCGCCTCGGAAATGGTCCCCGGTTTCCGCGTCAACGGCTGCATGACCGCCGTGCTCGGCTCCATCCTCCTGACCATCGTCGATTACGTCCTCACCAGACTGGCCGGCCTGTAGCGGACCGTAAAAGAGTTGTAAATTCGACGCTCCCGGCCTGGCGACGCCACATCCGCCCACCCCGTCCGCGCTAAAATCGCGGTGCTGATGCAAACAATTCTCGTTATCGATGACGACGACAGCCTTCGCGATACGATCGGAGTTCTCTTCGAAAGAGAAGGGTTTCGCGCTATTCTCGCGGCCGATGGAAAGACCGGGCTCGACCAGGCAATCCTCGCCAAGCCCGATCTGATTGTGACCGACCTTCGCCTGCCCGACATCAGCGGCGTCGAGGTCTGCAAGCGGCTCCGCACCTCCGGCGTCCAAACCCCTATCATTGTCTTGAGCGCGGTCGGCGAGGAGATCGATAAAGTGCTTCTGCTCGAGATCGGGGCCGACGACTACATCGTGAAGCCCTTCGGAACCCGCGAACTGCTGGCGAGAGTCCGGGCAGTTTTACGCCGGTCGCCCTCCGAGCCGCACAAAATCCTTTCGTTTGCCGATGTTGAAGTGGATCTCGAGCGCCGCATCGTCACTCGGCGGGGACACGAAATCAAGTTCACCCCCGCCGAGTACAATCTGTTGACTTTCTTCCTCCAGAACCCCGATCGGCCGCTTTCCCGCGATATGATTCTCAATTCTGTCTGGGGCTACGAGTCGTTTCCGAACACCCGCACTGTCGACGCCCACGTTGTGCGCCTGAGGCAGAAACTGGAGTCCGACGCGAATGTCCCCCGACATTTCATCACGCTGCACAAGGTGGGCTATCGGTTCCTGCCATGACGGATTTCAACATGTCGCGACTGGTTCTGATCGTCGAAGACAGCGAACCCTGCGCCGAAACGCTTGAAATCGCGCTCGAATCTCTGCCGGGCTTCGAAACGCGTGTCATGCGAAGCGCCATAGCAGCCATGGAAGCGCTTCGAAATAACGGTCATCAGGTTGCCGCTCTCGTAACCGATCTGAACATCCACCGTGTCCCCGGCAATTCACCCGATGGTTTCGATCTCATCCGCCAACTTCGCGCCGAACCCCGCTTTGCCCGCCTTCCGATTCTTCTCATCAGCGGCGACAGTGACCCCCGTCTGCCCGCGCGCGCCCTTGAACAAGGGGCAAACGCGTTCTTCGCTAAACCGTACTCCCCGTCCGCCGTACGCCGTAAACTGGAACAGTTGCTATGTTCACAAGGCTGACCGTAAGCGTTTTCTTTACACTGGCTTTTCCCGCCCTCACTCTTTGCCAACCCGCGCCTGACATGCAAAAGGTTCTGGACCGGCTCGACCGGCTTGAAAAACAAAATCAGGAACTGCTGTCACAGATCCGGCAACTCCGAAGCGAACTGGCGGGCACCGTCACTCCACCCGAAGCCGGTCCGCCGGGCGCCGCACCGCCTCAGGCATCCATCGAAGAACGTCTCGCCGTGCAGGAGAGCCGAACCGCCGACCTGGCACAATCAAAGGTCGAAACCAGTCAGCGCGTGCCCGTCTCCCTTACCGGCATGGTTCTCTTCAATGCGTTCCGCAACGGCAGGTACGGAGGCGCTCTACAGGATCCGGTGACTTCGCAGCTAACCCCGGCCGCCGCCAATACCGGCGCTGGTTTCCGACAAACCGTTCTTGGGCTGAAATTCAACGGCCCCGACCTTCCGGGCGGCGGAACTTCCAGCGGTTCTGTCTATATGGACTTCTGGGCCGGAACCCCCGCGCCCAACAACAATCTGTTTCGGTTGCGGCTCGCCACGCTCGCTCTTACCTGGAACAACACCACCATCGTCGCCGGGCAAGACAAGCCCATCGTCTCACCGCGCGAACCGATGTCCCTTGCACAGGTTGGCCTCGCCCCGCTCACCGGCGCGGGGAATCTGTGGAGCTGGAATCCGCAAGTTCGCCTGGAGCAACGCATTCCCTTCACCTCGCTCGGCTCCGGCTTCTGGAGGGATTCCGGCCTGCGCGCGGAAGTGGGCGTTTACGAAAGCACCGAAGTTGCGCCAGCCACGGCCGGCATCGCTGCCGCGGCCAGTCTCGAAAGATCGCGCCCCGCCTATGAAGGACGCTTCAATTTCTACCACGGAACCGAACATCGGCGTTATGAGATCGCGCCGGGTTTCCATTTCGCCCAGTCCCATATTCTGGGCCAGTCCGCGCCCTCAAAACTGGCCACCCTAGATTGGCTGGTGAAACCTTCCGAATTCTTTGAATTCACCGGGGCATTCTTCAAAGGTGAAAACGCGGCAGGGCTCGGAAGCCTGCGCCAGGGACTTACCCTGCTGCCTTCCGGTCGCGTCATCCCCGTACACTCCACGGGATCGTGGAGTCAGATCTCCTTCTTCCCGGTAAGGCGCGTCTCCATTCATTTCTACGGCGGCCTGGAAAGCGACCGGGCATCCGACCTTCTCGCCAACAACGTCCGCCGCAACCTGATTTACGCCGGCAACATCGTCTATAAGTTGGCGCCCAACGTTCTGGCCGCCTTTGAAGCTTCACAAAATCGCACCGCCTACACCGTGTCAGGCACAAGACTCAACAACCACTATGATCTGGCGCTCGCTTACCTTTTTTAGCCTCGCGGTTTCAACCTGCGGCATCATCCACGCGGCCACCGTAACGGGCACCGTGCAATTGCGCGATTCACGCGTGGCGTCCGTGAACAAGCACAAGGACTATTCCGGTATCGTCGTTTCGCTCCGCCCCTTGAATCAGCCGACGCCAACTGCCCCTTCGAAGCACGTCATAATGCTGCAGAAGGGTAAAATGTTCACCCCCCACGTCTTGCCGGTCGAAACCGGCTCATACGTCGATTTCCCGAACGCCGACTTGATTTTCCACAACGCTTTTTCCAGCTATAACGGTCAGATCTTCGACGTGGGCCTCTATCCGCCCGGTACGTCGCGATCCGTGCATTTCACCCGCCCCGGAGTAGTTCGCATCTTCTGCAACATACATCCTTCCATGAGCGCGGTCGTGCTCGTTCTGCCTACGCCGTGGTTCACCACCACCGCGAAAGATGGGTCGTTCCGCCTCGACGTCCCGCCCGGCGCATATGAACTGAGCGTCTTCCATGAGCGCGCTACCGAACAAACCCTGCAAACTCTCACGCAACGGATTGCCGTGAGCGATCAGCCCGCTGCGCTGCCGCCCATCGCCGTTTCTGAAGCGGGCTTCCTCCTCTCGCCTCACAAAAACAAATACGGCACGGACTACGCGCCGCAACCCGACGACAAGAGCGTCTATCCAGGTGTCCGGAATTAACGTGAAAGGCAAAGTAGTCTACCTAAAACGCCGGTTCAACCTCTCCCTTTTATGGAAGATCGGCCTTTCCACATCCATCGCCATTACAGTGCTGCTGCTCGTCGCGGGTTACTTCGTGCAGGATCAAACCCGCACCGCGCTTTCCCAGAATCTCGAAACGGAACTGCGCGGAACCTTTCGCGCCTATGAGGCCCTCTGGCAGGCGCGCGCCGACATGCTTCGCTCCGTCAGCCTGGTGCTGAGCACCATGTCGGATGTGCGCGCCGCGTTCCAGACGAATGACCGCGCCACCATTCAGGACACCGCCGCCGAAATATGGTCTAAGGTTTCCCAGTCCAGTGCCCTGTTCGTGGTTACCAGCCCTCGCGGAGAAGTAATCGCCTCACTTGGCGGCCAACAGCGACCCGGTCGGCGCATGGACGTGGTTCGCGATGCCCTCACCCGTTTTCCCGCCCAATCGGAAGGCTTCGCGCTTCAGCCCGACGGCCTGTTCGAACTCGTCGTCACCCCGGTTTATGTTCAGACGCAAACCGGCCCAGGCCTGCTCAACGTGCTGGTCGCCGGCTTCCCTGTGGATCAGGACGTCGCCCGCGATCTGAAGAGCCGCACCGGCGGTAGCGATTTCGTGTTTCTCGAAGCCGGCAGTCCCGTCGCTTCCACCTTGACCTCTGACGAGACGCGGGCCGTCGCACGCCAGTATCGGCGCGGCGCGGGACTGCAACTTCTCGATCTGCCGGGGCGCCAGTTCGCCGTGCTCGGCAGCCCTCTTCGGGAAATCTCCGGCGCCCAGGCCGGCGACCTTCTTATCGTTCATAATTTCGACAAAATCCGGCATGATCTGATGGCTCTCGAAACGAAGCTCTTCTTCACGTGGGCCGCCGCCATCGTCGCCGGGATCTTTGTCAGTATGTTCCTCGCGAGGCGCCTCCTCCAGCCCATCCGCGAGATGGATCAGGCGGCCGCGCGCATCGCCGAACAGGAATACGATACGCGCGTCCCCGAAGGTGGCAACGACGAACTCGGTCGCCTCGCTCGAACCTTCAATGCCATGTGCGAGTCGATTCAGGGTGCGCGCCAGGAACTTATTCGCCAGGAGCGCATCTCCACCATCGGCCGGCTCTCCAGTTCCATCGTGCATGACCTCCGTAACCCGCTCGCGGCAATCTATGGCGGAGCCGAAATGATGATGGATGGCAACCTGAGCCCCGCTCAATTGCAACGGCTCGCCGGAAATATCTACCGCTCTTCGCGCGTGATTCAAAGCATGCTTCAGGAACTGGTGGACGTCTCGCGTGGCCGCATTCAGGCGCCCGAGCACTGCCGGTTGAGTGAACTGGTCGGCGCCGCTGTGGAAACGCAGGCCACCGCTGCTTCGGAGAGCGGAGTTGAAATCCACACGTCAGTCGACCCCTCCATTGAGCTTCCCGTGGAACCTGCCCGGATGGAGCGCGTATTCCTGAATCTCATCGGGAACGCGATCGAAGCGATGCCCGGCGGAGGCTCGATTGAGATTTCGGCCGAACGCAGGGGCCAGATTGTTCTCGTGCGCGTGGACGACACTGGCCCCGGCATTCCGGCCACCGTGCGCGACCGCCTCTTCCAGCCATTCGTATCCTCCGCGAGAAACGGCCTCGGCCTCGGGCTTGCGCTTTCCCGACAAACGGTGCTCGATCACGGTGGAGATCTGTGGATAGAAGAGCCCGATCCTGGACCACCGAATTCCCTTCGCCACGGCGCCCGCTTCCGCTTGCGTCTGCCCTGTTAAAAATTGAGGAGGTAAGACCCTCCTGCTGCGCCGATTGGCCGCTTAACGGTCCAGGTTTGCCGGATGCCCCGCCATACACACCGAGTACTGCGCCGTCGCCCGCCGCCCCGCCACATGCTGCGAAAAGGCCGAATTAATCACGTTGGCGTCATACGCGTAGGTCACCCGCTGACACGTGTCTTCCACCGATTGAATGCCGCCGAATTCAGCCCGCGTTCCACCTTTACAGGGCGCCCCAGACCGTCAACCGTCGTCCTTGTATATCCGTCCGGGCCGGTTTTGATCTGCTGCCCCGGAGATCCGTCGTTGTAAACGTACGCCGTGACCGCTCCAAACGGTGAGGTGCCGGCCGACGGCCGGCCATAGGAGTCGCATGTGATCGAAAGCTGCTCGCCGTTCAGGCCTGTTGTGCCTGTGACCCCGAGCCACGAGTTGTAGCTGATCGTCTCGCTATAGCTCTGGGTTGAAACCGACTGCGGAGCGGCGTAGTTCGTCGCTGCATCCGCACTCACCGTCATCGTGCTGTCGTCGGAAGCGCCGGATCGTGAAAACCAATTTGATGTAATCCGGCGAACTTGAAATCAGGCGTGTTCGTCTATCTCAGTTCGTGAGGGAATGGGCGTTCCATAACTTCACGTGGTTATTGCCGGAAGTAATCAAGTACTTTCCATCGGAAGTAAATCGAACTCCATCTACATCGAAAGACGCAACAAGGCTCTGGTAACGCCCGGGCGGTATGCGGTCGTGTTCACTCTGTGCGATCATCTTGCCGCTCCCGACTTGGTACAATTCGATCCCCAATCGAATATCGCGCCCCTCAATGATTCGTTTGCCCACTGCCAATATTTGACCGTTTGGCGAGATGCCTATTCCTTCAGAACCATTCACCGGCAAGCGGGCAATTTGAACGCGCTTTTCAGAATCACAGATACTGATGTAATACTTGCGCTGGTGCTCGTATGCTGTGGTGTCAACGACTGAGACCGCAACAATGCTGCCGTCCGGTGTGAGCGACAGGCGCCGGATGCCAAAATAACCGGGCTCGATCGGAGTGGCCCAAATCAGTTCTAAATTATTGGTTCGGCGAACGACGAGCGACGAGCTTACTCCGTAAGCAACTTTCTTTCTATCCGAGGAAATAACGGGACTCGTGTCACGATTGCCGGGTCCCCTAACGTCGGTGGGAGCGTACGGAACGCGAGCTATCTCATGAAGATCATCCGATCCTACACGCAGCAGTGACTGTATCAGATACGGATTGGGCGAAACTTCTATCCCGAGTAGCGCGTTATCATCGAGTGCGGTGTACTCGTAATTGTTTTTATTACCATTGCGGACGGCCGAACGTTCGGTCAAAACACCGGTCGGCAAGTCCAGTATTATCTGCCTATACGTTGTAACACCGGGGAAGGATGTCTCAAAATAAAGCCTCTTACCTCCGCTGAAAAACCCGGCGGTTCCAATACCGCCACTAATTTGTTTTGAATAAACAGTGCTTCCTGACTCTATGTCCACGACATGGAGCGACGCCTCACCCGGTTCGCTCCTGTACGCCCGATTGCCGGGGCTGACAAAAACAGCCGATGAAAGCGGTCGCCTTGAAGAACAGAGGCAGAGTCTCTTGCCGTCGGGTGACACATCGAGTAGACGCGCATCCCTAATGTCTGTTGCGAGCTCGGTTCTGGTCCCTACGCTAGGGGCACCGGCTTGCGCGAACAGTTGCTGGCCAATCATCAAACCTCCACTACTCGCGAGGCCCGTAAGAAATCGGCGTCGCAGTATTAAGGGACCTGACTGTGCTTTCAAGGACACTTGAATACCTTCAGTCCGGGAGAACGTGCCTGCAATGCAGCAGCAGCCCTGGTGTAGCTCGTGTCACTTCGAGTGAGCGTGTTCCAGACAACATCGCTAGCATGCCCAAACCATGCCCCAATTCCACCCTTATTCGGGTTGAACGGGTCGATGTCAATCTGAATGTTCCCGTTGGCAGCCGACGTAATCTGTGTTGACCACTGCGCTACGTTTTGACGCCAATTCCCGACATTGTATACCCCGTGCATGGGATCGCTGCCAGCAGGAGAGAAGGATTCTCCGAAGCTGCTCGTAAGACTGTTTAACGAGGAGTTTCCGTTCGCCGCCGTGAGGTTGAACTCTGTTTGCGTGGCGCCGGAAACCCCGGCAATTGAGATCGAACCGAAGGTATATCCACTCAAATTAAGGCCAAGTTGTGCAGCATCCGCCGTAATCGTCAGAAACACCTGCTGCTGGGCGGTACTCAAGGATTGGAAAGAAGCTCCCCCGAGTAACGAATTCTGCATGGCAGTCAATTGAACGCCGCCGGGGTTGTCCGCACCACAAGGGGGGTCGCCCACGGTGACGGGCATCTCATGTTCCCCTTCGGACTCATCGATTTCGGGCCTCCCGGCTTCCCCTCCCAGCGCCTCCCGACTTCCATTACCACCCGCACTGCTGCCTCCACTGCTACAGTCCAAGCACTTAAATAGTCCCATTGGATCTCGGAAATTTACCGGATCTCCTCCGACGTATGAATATCGATTCCAACTCCCGGGATCACTCGGCCCCCCACTGGCTTGATACGGATCCGGCGTATTGAATCTTCCATAGCTACTCGCATAGAACCGCTGATCGGCATAATCCAGACCCGTAAACGAATCCCGGTTATAGGTCCTTATACGGGGTCCTCTGCAAAAATCGTACGCGAAGGCCTCCAACCCGGTCGCAGTTATGGAGTTAACCTGCGCGAAACCCCGATGCAAAACC
>Ga0207695_10001507_pt1 | contig 38706 bp, 36 predicted proteins | sample KBSC54metaG_FD_184354 | JGI IMG/M metagenome (GOLD analysis project Ga0207695, IMG submission 184354) | Corn rhizosphere microbial communities from Kellogg Biological Station, Michigan, USA - KBS C5-4 metaG (SPAdes) (version 2) | ecosystem: Host-associated > Plants > Roots > Rhizosphere > Soil... | reverse complement strand
AGCCCGAAGACGCCGACACCGCGTCCGAGCCCTCTGCCGAAGACAGCAGCGAGCTCCTCGCAGCGTTCGATGCGTTCTCACCTCCGACCGCTGCCGAGCCCGAAGCCGCGCCTGAAACAGAGCCGGAGCCCGCCGCGCCGCTCCCCAAGCGTGACCCCTTCGCAGGCCTCCAGCTCAACACTCTCGCCGCCACCGAGCTGCTTTCCGAGAGCGCCGCCGCCGGGGCCGAGCCCGAGGAGCCGAAGGCCGAATCCGAGCCCGAACCTTCCGCATCCTCTGAGCCCTCTGAGCCCTCCGAGCCCTCCGAGCCCCCTGCGCCCCCGGAGCCCGAGGACACCACTCCGCCCGACCTCGAAGACGACTGGGTCATCCCCACGACCCCCACTCCCAAGGTGCCGCGTTCGCTCTCGGCGTTCGCCCTGAGCCTGCCGAGTCTGCCGCGGCCGGCGGAGGCCGAGGAGCCGAAGCCGCCGGTGCAGACCAGCGCTCCGGACGACTGGTTCCGGCCGGGGGTGGCCGAGCCGGTGGGGGTCGATGCGCATCACACGCAGGTGCTCAATCCGGATCGGGACAACACCATCGAGTCCGAGGCGACCCGGATGCTCGATGAGGTGCCCGCCGGAATGGCCGCTGGTGCCGCCGCGGAGGGTGCCGCGGCGGGCAAGGCTGCTCGCGGCGGTGAGCGTGCCGGCCGCGCCAGCCGTGCGAGCCGCGACGCCGACGAGGTCGACGAGGTCGACGACTTCGACGAGCCCGCCGCCCCGGGCGGCTCCGGCGGCCCCGGGCGCCGGGCCCTCGTCGGCGCGGTGACCACCGCCGTGCTCCTCGTGGCGGGCGCCGCCGCGGTCGTGCTCGGCGGCTCCGGGAAGGCCTCGCAGGGCAGCAGCGGGACGCCCACCGAGACCTCCTCGGCGGGTACGCCGTCGGCCACCGCGCCGGCCAGGCCGACCGGGACCAGCAACGGCTCCGACACGGCCTCCAGCACGCCGAGCACGCACCGCACCCCGACGAAGACCCGCAGCCACAGCTCCTCCCCCACGGCCACGCACTCCTCCAGCGACGGGAGCGCTTCGCACTCCTCGTCCAGCTCGCCGACCGCGTCCAGCTCGACGGCGTCGTCGAGCAGCGCCTCGACGACGCCGTCGAGCACCTGCAGCACCGGCATCCTGGGCCTGCCCGACTGCGGCCCCACCACCAGCCCCAACAGCGGCGGCACCACCACCACCTCGGGCCACTAGGGAAAGTGCGGGGGTGGCACGACCAGCCCGGGCCACCACCACCCCCGCGCCATCGGCGAGACCCGCACGCGCGTGATCGGGTAGCACCCCAGCCCGACCAGGGTGGCCGTGAAGTGCCCCACGTCGGTGAACGTCCGGCCGCGCAGCATCGCCTGGCCGTAGAACACCAGCACGGCCGCCGCGTACACCCACCGCATCCACCCGCGCGGCCACCAGTACGTCAAGACCGCGATCACCCCCGCCAGCGCGTAGCTCACGCCGTAGTCGAGCGTGAACCGCTTGGACTCCGCGACCGTGCCGTTGTGGATCGCCCAGGCCAGCACGCCCTCGCTCACGTACGTCGCCAGCATGTGGCACAAGAACGCCACCGCCAGCCAACGCCCCGTCCCCAGCCAGCGCTCGGCCTGCGCGTGGAACAGGGTGTAGAGCGCGACGTAGAACAGCCAGCTGCCGCCGTCGATCCACAGTGCGGACTGGATCAGGACGCGCACCGGGTCCTGGAGCAGGTAGTGGATGTTGGTGCTGCGGCGTTCCAGGATCCAGTGCGCGGTTCCCGGGCTCACGTGCCTGAGGATGATGGTCGTGATCAGCAGGATCAGCAGCCAGAGGTACGTGCCGGGGGCGCTGCGGACATAGCTCTGCACGCCGCGCGCCGCCCGGATCAGCATTCCCCAAGCGTCACCGGCTCGTCACAGGCGTGTCCCGACGGGTACCGCCGAACGGGCGAATCGTGGGAGGCTGCGTGCCCGTGAGCATGAGCATCTCCAACCTGGACGACGTCTGGCACCGAGTGACCGGCACCCAGCCCGATCCGCCGCGCAACCTGATCCTCGCGGTCGGCGCGGCGGCGCTGGTAGCGGTGTTGTGGCGGCCGGTGTGGCGCATAGCCCGCAACACCGTGACCATCGCGCACGAGGGCGGCCACGCCGTCGTCGCGCTGCTGTGCGGCCGGCGGCTGTCCGGGGTGCGGCTGCACCACGACACCTCCGGCGTCACGGTCTCCTACGGCAAGCCGCGCGGGCTGGGCATGATCCTCACCGTCGCCGCCGGGTACACCGCGCCGAGCGTGGTGGGGCTCGGCGGCGCCTGGCTGCTGGCGGCACAGCACATCACGATGCTGCTGTGGGCGAGCGTGCTGCTGCTGGCGCTGCTGCTGATCGAGATCCGGAACTTCTACGGCGTGCTGACGGTGGTCCTCACCGGCGGCGCCGTGTTCGCCGCGTCGTGGACGAAGAACACGGACGTGCAGGCCGGGTTCGCCTACCTGATGGTGTGGTTCCTGCTGCTGGCCGGGGTGAAGCCGGTCCTGGAGCTGAGCCGGACGCGGGCGCGCACCGGGGCCCGGGACTCCGACGCCGACCAGCTGCACCGGCTGACCGGCTTCCCGGCCGGCGGGTGGCTGGTCGTGTTCGCGCTGGTGGCGCTGGGGTGCGCGGTGGCCGGGGGACGGTGGCTGCTGCACCTGTGAGGGGCGGGGGCGGGTTCGGCGCCGGCGGGGCGAGCACTGCCGGCCGGCGATCGCGCCGATCAGGATAGGCTCGTCGATCTTCAGGAACTCGCGGCCGATCCAGATCCTTCATGGTCGCGGCCGGCCTCGTGTGAGGGAAGGAAAGACGGCGTGACCAGTCCGGACGGCGAGCGCCGGGTCGAGGCGAGCGTGGGGAACGAGAATCCGGCCGAGGCGTCCATCCCGGCTCGGCACGAACGCCGGCGCCGGTACGCCGCCATCGCCGACTCCATGGACTCCCTCGGCGGCGGCGTGGAGACCGCCTGGCAGGGCTTGAAGAACGTGGGCGCCATGTTCCGCGACCGCCGCCGGGTCGGCGTCCGGGCCGCCGACCAGCCGAGCCCGGAGTGGCTGCGGCAGCTGGCCTCGCTGCTGAGCACGGTCGGCGCCGAGATCCTGCGCTCGGGGACGAACACGGCCGACACCGAGGCGCAGATCGTGGACATCGCGGCCCGGTACGGAGTCACCGCACGCTGCTTCGCCCTGCCGACCGGCATCTTCGTCCGCGTGGAGGCGCTGTCCGGGGACGGCGGCGGCGAGCTGGACTTCGCGCCGGTCGGCGTGGGCGGCATGCAGCTCAACCAGGTGGACGCGCTCCAGGTCCTGGTGCAGCGGATGCTCGGCGAGGCGCTGCCGTTCGAGCAGGTGCGCGCCGCGCTGCGCGAGGAGCAGAGCCTGCCGCGGCGGTTCAAGCCGGCCGCGGTGATCTCCGGCTACGCGATGCTGACCCTGGCGCTGGGGATGCTGCAACACCCGACGTGGAACGCGGCGGTCGGCTACGTCGTGATGGGCACGGCGGTCGGCGTGCTGCAGTACGTGGTGCGCCGCTACCTGCCGAACCTGCTGACGCTGTTCCCTGTGGCGGCGGCGATCATGGTCACCGCGCTGGCACTGCGCTTCGCGGGGCCGCTGCTGCATCAGGACCCGGGCTTCCTCTACATCCCGCCGCTGATCGGCTTCCTGCCCGGCGCCGCGCTCACTCTCGGCGCCATCGAGCTGGCCACGGACTCCACGCTGTCCGGGGTGACGCGGCTGGCCGGGGCGGTCAACGTGCTGCTGATGCTGGCGCTGGGCATCCTGGTCGCCACCGACACCGTGCACCCGCACGCGATCGGCACGCCGGTCCCGGCCGTCCTGGGCGCGTGGGTCGGCTGGGCCTCGATCCTGCTGCTGGCGGTCGGCTTCACGCTCAACCACGACGCCCCGCGCCGCTCGCTGGCCTGGCTGACCGTGGCGCTGGCGATCACGCGGGTGGTGCAGACCGCCGGGACGCTCATCGGCGGGCAGGCGCTGGGGGCCTTCGTGGCCGGGATGGCGCTGCCGCCGACGGCGAGCTGGATCGGCAAGCGGGCCACGATCCCGGACCAGGTGATCTTCCTGCCGGCGTTCTGGATGGTGGTGCCGGGGGCGCACGGGCTGTCGGGCGTCCAGCAGCTGCTGGTGGCGCACAGTTCGGCCGGGTGGCAGACGCTGCTCAATGTGATGATCACGGTGGGCTCGATCGCCCTGGGCGTGCTGGCCGGGGCTTCGCTGCGGCGGAAGACCCGGCTGGAGGTGCTGCCCGCCGACGAGGGGATCGGGGCGGCGGTGAGGTAGCTCAGCCCTCTTCGACCGGCTTCTCCCGCTTCCGGAAGATCCCGCGGAACCCCGCATACAGCGCCACGATCAGCCCGATCCCCAGCAGCCCCGGCTGCCAGTGCTTCGGCGGCTTCCCGGTGACCCCGGCGAGCGCGCTCGGACCGTCGGTCAGCTGCTCGCGCACCGTGCCGCAGGCCAGCGCCGGGCCGGTGGCGGAGCTCTTCGCGCAGGCCGTCGACGTGAACTGGCGTGTCACCGCGCCGGCACCCGCGTCGGCACCGGGCTTGGCGGTGCGGACCTGCGGCGCGAGGTGCTCGGACTCCTCCACGGTGCCCGCCATCACCTGGTCGCTGAACACCAGCGTGCGCCCGGCGGGGACGTCGGCGGTCCAGCGCAGGGTGTCGTCCTCCTGGTCGGCGTGCGGACTGGAGTCCACGAGCTGGAAGCCCGCCGGGACGAGGTGGTAGACCTCCAGCGCCGGATACGAGGCCGACGAATCGTTCTCCACCCGCACCGTGTAGTCGACGACGTCGCCGGAGTGGGCCGAGCGGGTGTCGTCGCTGATCTCGACCCGCACGCCGTTGCCGCTGCCGCTCGCACTCGCGTCGGTGGGCAGCGTGGGCAGGGCGACGCCCCGGGCCGCGAGCGTGGACATGGTCCCGACCGTCATCGCCGCCGCGACGACGACGCCGACGGCCGCCCCGCTCCGCATCATGGTCCGCATTCCCTGTCCTTCGGCAGAACTGGGGGTGCGGCTTTAGCCCATACGGATCCTGCGTTAGCTCGTTCGGACGCAGCCGCGTTTGACGTGCGGCGGGTGTCCGACTCGGATTAGCGGCGGCCGGGCGTGGCTATCGTGAAAGTGTGCTGAGCCGTTTGCCCGCCGATGTGTGGGACTACGTGCGCGACGCGCCTGGGACGTATCTGTGGCTGGTCGCGTTGTTCGGCGTGTCGCGCTGTGTCAGGCGACTGCCGGCCGATCGCGCGGCGAAACTGCTGGAGCGGAACTCCACGAACCTGGATCGGTTGCGGCATGCTCCGGCCCAAGTGATGATCACCAGTCTGTTCTTCACCGCCGGGACGAGTTGGTTCTTCTACGCGGTGACGTACAGCGTCTTCCACGCGCCGGTCGAGCACTGGCTGGGGACGTGGCGGTGGCTGGTGGTGGTGCTGGTCGCGCACGTCGCGGCCACGCTGCTCAGCGAGGGGTGGGTGGCGCGGGAGATCCACGCGGGGAAGCTTCCGCGGTCCGAGCGGACGACCGCTGACTACGGCGTGAGTTATGCGCAGGCCGGCGCGTCGGCGGTGTTGGCGTATCGCATTCCTGAGCCGTGGAGGATTCCGTATGTCGTGCTGTTGATTGCCTTCTACGGCTACGGCTGGCTGAAGAACCGGCGGGATTTCACGGCGATCGGACATTTGTGCGCACTGACGATCGGGTTCGCGTTCTTTTGGATCGCGCCCTGAGATCGCCTCGAAATATTTGAGAGTCTTGAGGATCCCTCGGCTTCGCGGCCAGGTCTAACCCTTCTTGTCCTCGACCGGGGGCCGGACCCTGATCGCGATGAAGAGGCTCGCTTCCCACTCCAGGGCGGCCTTCTGCGCGGCGTGCCAGGTACACAGCGCCACGAGGTTGCCGAGCGAATGGTCGTCCTTCTTGCCGGCGTGGACGACCATGCCGGCCTCGCGGGAGCAGCCGACGTCGAAGTGGGCGTGCTTCCATTCGCAACGCCGGCCACAGCGCCGCATCACTTTGCGTACCAGCCGGTTCCAGTTTCGCGGTAGCTTCACCAGATCCTGCGATCCACTCACGGAGGAGAGTTCCCCTGAATATCCGATCGGCGCGCGGGACGCGCGCGTTGATCACCTCAATGAGTGACAGGGCCGGCAAACGAGTGACGGTGAGTGAGCGTGGAAGCGGATGGCTAAGAGGGTGCGCGGATTGGTGGCTGGTGTGGCGAGGCGGCGTCAGCCGCCGTAGCGCACGGAAAACTCGGCGGGGCTCGTGTCTGATGGCGGCTTCGCCGCAGGTGTCTGGGTGCGCCGGACGACCGCCCTCGACCCGGCCCGCGCCGGGGGCGCCATTGGTACGAGCGTCGTGGGCGGGCGGCTTGCAAGCGCAGCGCCGCAAGGGACCGGTGCAGCCAGGCTCGGAGCTCCGCCGCCTGATTTTCATATGGCTCAGCCCGCCCGGCCACCAATCCGCGCACCCTCTAAGCTCGCGGGATGCTGATCGTCACCTCGGCGCTGCTGCGGCGCACCGGATCCGATGGACGCCCCGAAGTGCTCATGGGACTGAAGAAGACCGGCTTCGGCGCGGGGCTGGTCAACTGCCCGGGCGGAAAGCTCGAACCCGGAGAGAGTCCGGAGGAGGCGGTCGTGCGCGAGTTCGCGGAGGAGACCGGGATGACGCTGGCGGTGGGCGACCTCACGCCGGCCGCCGAGCTGGTGTTCCGGTTCCCGGACGTGCCGGAGTGGGTCGATCTGCGGCTGCACTACTTCACGGCGACGGCGTTCGCCGGCGAGCCGCAGGAGAGCGAGGAGTTCGCCGCGCGGTGGATGGCCGAGGCGGATCTGCCGTACGACCGGATGTGGGACGACTCACGCCTGTGGCTGCCACTGGTGCTGGCCGGCGAGCACGTCGTGATGGACGTCACCTACGCCGGCCGCAGCAAAGTGGCCTCCTGGGTCCGCAAGCCGTCGCCGGCCGGCTGAGGCTACTGCTCCACCGGGTGCAGCGACATCGGACCGTAGACGACGGAGCCGTCCTCCAGGAGCGTGACCTGGTCCACGCCGGCTTCCAGCAGGTCCTTCCAGTTCTCCCCGATCCAGCTCTCGGCGTCGGACTGCGTGGAGAACTCCTCCGGTTTCGCACCGGTATCCTTCTCGCCGCCAGCGGTGTCCTCGTAACGCCACATGAAAGTCACAGTGTTGACCCCTTCGATCGCCCAGCCGTCGCTGAATAACATAACGCGCACGTTGATCCTTGGCGGAGCGCGTTCGGGGAAGTCCTCCGAGGCCGAGCGCCGGCTCACCCGCCTGGCTGACGATGCCGGGGATGCGAGCTCTGCCCTGTACGTCGCCACCGGCGGACGGCGCGAGGGCGACGCCGACTGGGCCGAGCGCGTGCGGCGGCACCAGGAGCGGCGGCCGGGTGCGTGGGCGACGGCGGAGACGACGGACGTCGCGGCGGTGCTGCGCGCGGCGACGCGCCCGGTGCTGGTGGACTGCCTCACTCTGTGGCTGACCGCGATGATGGACGAGGTCGGGGCCTGGGACGACGAGGCGTGGCGCGACGGCGGGGAGCGGGAGCTGGCGCGGCGGTTCGACGAGCTGGAGGCGGCCTGGCGGGGCGCGGGGGTGCCGGTGGTCGCGGTGAGCAATGAGGTGGGGCTGGGGATCGTGCCGGAGAGCGCGGGGGTGCGGCGGTTCCGGGACGAGCAGGGGCGGTTGAACCAGCGGATCGCGGCGGCTTCGGATGCGGTGGTTCTGATGGTCGCGGGGATCGCGGTGGGGGTTAAGTAGCGCTTCCCCACGGCTGGTACGGCGCCGCTAGGCTGTTCGCACCATGGACGCGCCCGAGAACCCCACCCCCGAAGCGGCCGAGCAGCCCGAGACCGTCGAAGTCGCCGAGGTCGTCGAGGTCGTCGCCGCCGACGTTGAAGCCGCCGGCACCGAGACTTCCGGCACGGAGACTTCCGCTACCGAGGCTTCCGGCACCGATGCCGTCGAGACCGCCGAAGTCGCCGAAGCCGCCGAAGCCGCCGGCGAGACCACCCCCTCCGGGCCCGGGCCGCTGGATCTCGACAAGCTCGCCGACCTGGCCGAGCGCCCGGACGAAGCGGCGCGCGACACGATGCGTGCGCGGCTGGCGGAGCTGGCCGTGCCGGCCGCGGGTCTGGGGCGGCTGGAGGAGCTGGCGATCTGGCTGGCCGGCGCGCGCGGGAGCGGGCAGGCGCGGCCGATCGAGCGGGCGCGGGTCGTGATGTTCGCCGGCGACCACGGCGTCGCGGCGCTGGGCGTGTCGGCGACCGCGCCGGACCAGGCGCGGGCCGTGACCGCGGCCCGGGTGCGGCAGATCGAGGACGGCGGCGGCGCGGTCGGCGTGCTGGCGCGCCTGCACGGTGCGACGGTGCGCGTGGTCGACGTGGCGGTGGGCCGGCCGTCGGGCCGCATCGACAAGGAGGACGCGGCGTCCCGCGAGGCGATCGAGGAGGCGTTCCGCCTCGGCATGGCGATCGCCGACGCGGAGGCGGACTCGGGTGCGGACGTGCTGATCCCGGCGCTGGTCGGCGTGGGTGGCAGCACGGTCGCCGCGGCGCTGAGCGGCGTCCTGACCGGCAAGGACGCGGCGGCGGTGACCGGGCGCGGCTCCGGCGTGGACGACGCGGCGTGGATGCGCAAGTGCGCGGCGGTGCGCGACGCGATGCGCCGCGGCCGCCCGGTCCTCGGCGACCAGCTGGAGCTGCTGGCGAAGGTCGGCGGCCTGGACTTCGCGGCGGCCACGGGCTTCCTGCTGCAGGCGGTGATCCGCCGCGTGCCGGTGCTGCTCGACGGAGTGACGACGACCGCCTGCGCGATGCTGGTGCAGCGCATCGCCTACCGCTCGCCGCAGTGGCTGCTGGCCGGCGCGCTGTCGCCGGAGCCGGCGCACAAGGCGGCACTGGACCGGCTGTCGCTCGAACCGCTGGTCGAGGGCTACGAGGTGCGGCAGGCGGAGGGCGCACTCGGGCTGCTCGCGCTGCCGATGCTGAAGGCGGCGGCCGCGCTGGCGGCGGAGCTGGCGACGTTCGGCGAGGCGGGGATCCCGGAGCCGGTGCTGCGGTCGCGGGTGTGAGCGACGGCGCCGTGATCGGCCGAACAGCGATCGGGCGAGCGGTCATCTGTCGAGCGGCAATTGACCGAACCCTGATCAGCGCGCCATGACCATGCTCTCGGGGCTTCGGCTCGCATTCTCCACCCTCACCGCGCTGCCCATCGGTCCGCCGAGCGAGGTCGACCGGTCGGTGGCGGGGCGGGCGATGGCGTGCGCGCCGGCGGTCGGCGCGGTTCTGGGTGCGGGCGCCGGAGCGATCGGGGCCGGGCTCGGTTGGTGGACCTCCAGCCCGGTCGTGGCGGCCGTCGGCGGGGTCGCCACATTGGCCGCGGTGACTCGCGGGCTGCATCTCGACGGACTCGCCGACACCGCCGACGGCCTCGGATCGGCCAAGCCGCCCGCCGACGCGCTGCGCATCATGAAGGCCTCGGACATCGGCCCGTTCGGCGTCATCACGCTGGTCCTCGTGCTGCTCGGCCAGGTGCTGCTGCTCGCGAGCGCGTGGGGGCGGCACGGGGCTTGGTACGGGGCGTGCGCGATCGCAGTGGCCTGCGTTACGGGGCGACTCGCCGTGACGTGGGCCTGCCGGCCCGGCGTCCCGTCGGCCCGGCCCGACGGGCTCGGAGCGTGGGTCGCCGGCAGCGTGCCCCGTGCGGCGGTGGCAGGCACGACGGCGGTCGCGCTGGCGGCGGCGAGCGTCGCAGGAGTCTGTGTCAGCAACGGCGACGGCGCACGGTGGCTCCTGTGGCCGGCCGCGGTCGCGGCGGGTGTCGCGGCGTCGATGGCGTTGCTGCGGCACACGATCCGGCGCTTCGGAGGCATCACCGGTGATGTGCTCGGAGCACTCGTCGAGGTCGGATTCACGGCGGCGTTGGTGGTGCTGGCGCGCTGAAATCAGCCTCGCGTGCGTCGAGCGCGCGTGCGAAGATCCGGCAATGGCAATCCAGGATCCGCTCGCCGTCTTCTGCGCGCTGCTGGACCGGTCCGTGCAGCAGATCGCTGAGGCCTCCGCCGATGCGCGCGTCTTCGACAGGAACCTCATCGTCAGAATTTCCGACGTCTGGGACAACAACACCTTCCCGCTGTTTCACGCTGCTGTCGGCACCGGGGAGCACAGCTCCGAGGCACAAGCCCAGACCGGCCTGCTGTGGATGGCCGAGTTCCGCCGCGAGTGGATGGTCGAGCAAGCCGCCATCGCCGGGTACGCCCTCGCCGAAAAATTGCCTCCTGCGAGGTACAGCCGCCCTTACCGCGACTACGCCGGCCGGGTCCGGCCGTGGTCGCATCCACTCACCGCAGACGTCATCGAGGAAGTCGCCGCGGACTACGATCTCGCCGCCGCGCGAGTGACCTACTTCCAGATCGAGCGCGCAGGCCGCCGCCTGGACGCGACCATCAATCTGAGCGCCCCGCGACGCTTCCTCGCCGACACGTCGGCACCGGCCAGGATCATGCTCGGCCTGGTCGACGTCACCGACCTCCAGGTCACCGCCGATCTCCGCGGCACTGCGGTGGCCGCCACCGACGAGGGTGTGCTCATCGACCTCGGCGGGCGTGGCTATGTACGAGCCGCCTCCGGAGACCTGTACATCGACGACCCCGGCTGGCACATGTCCGCCGCCGGCCACCGTGCAGACGCCGAAGCCCCGAAGGACATCGAACGCAGCGAAAGACCACAGGTGAAGGCCAAACTGAGCCCTCTCGCCGAAGCCGCGGCGAAAAGCCTCCACTCCACGATGATCGGCATCCGTATCATGCGCTATCCGCAGATCATCGACCTGGCAGCGGTGGCCGAGCGCTGCGAACGCTACGCGGAAGCCGGGACGATGCTGCTCGACGCGGCCCGGCAACCGAGAAGCCGGCGGCGCAAGGCGATCCTCCGCCAGCTGGCCGCCGCAGGGCAGCCGCCTCTCGACATCCCCTCCAAGGCGCTCCCCGCGCGCCGCCCCACCGAGCCGACGTCCGAACTCCGCATGGTCGCCTACACCGCAGCCCACGAGCGGTACACGGAGCCCGTGGAGGAAGGCTTGCTCCGCCACTATGCGGTGCCGCCGGACGCACCACTCCAGGGCGACGGTCGGTGGAGCATCAGCGTCCTGAAAGACCCCGAACCGTCGACCTTCGCCGTCCGGACCGAGGACTTCCGGACCCGCGGCTAGCCGCTACCGCCCCAGCACCCGAGCCCGGAACCCCCGCACCCGGAACAGCAGCGCCGCCAAGCCCGTCGGGTCGTAGAACACGATGAAGTCCTCGAAGCGATGCATCCCGCGACGTCCGCAGACCTGCACCGTCGCGTCGCGAAGCGCTGTCAGCTGCGCGACCGTCATCGGCAGGGCGCGTTCGCGCGGCTGGTACGTCGCGCCGATCGGATAGTCGCGGTAGGGCTTGTCGGTCATCTCGACGTGGCAGCCCATCACCCAGGTCACCTCATGCGTGGCGCAGAATGCGACCAGGCGATCGAGCGTGGCCACCAGTTCCCCGAAGTCCGCCACGTAGATGCGGCCGGGGTAGACCGTGTCGCCGGTCAGGAGGAAGCCGGTCGCGGGGTCGTGGAAGACCACGCCCGCGGCCTGGTGGCCTGGCGCGCCGATCGCGGTCAGGACGCGGCCGCCGAGGTCGACCTCCACTTCCTCGTCCGGCCAGCGGGCGTCGTCGAAGCCGAAGAACTCGCGGACCGCCTCCGGCTCCTTCGCCACCACGACCGTGTCCGGCCGGTCCGCGAACTGCGCGTCGGCGGCGACGTGGTCGCCGTGGCCGTGCGTGTGCGCGACCACGAGCGAGTACCCCTCGCGCGGGTGCCGCCGCAGCCAGTCCGCGATCAGACCATCGACCGTCTCCCGCAGCGGGAAGACGGCCGGATCCGCGACGGCGCCGGTGTCCAGCAGGAGCGCCCGATCCTCGCCGAACAGCAGGTAGATGAACGGCGCCTCGTAGTTCGTGCTCTTGCTCTGCCGCAGAATCACCGTGCGCTCGTCATGAGCGTGCACCTGGATCGGCGGCTCCGAGGCCGAACTCCAGCGCCGGACCCCGTGGTTCCACCGCACGTCGAGAGGGCTGAGGCCGGCCACCTTCTCAGGCCGCCCCGGCCACGATTCCCCACGTGTGCGTGACCGACTCCCCGGGCTCCAGCGCGATGACGCCCTTGCCGGTCGCGAACGCGTTCGGCGGGCAGCTCATCGGCTCGACCGCCAGCGCCGAGCGCCGGTAGGGCTCGTTCAGCGGGTCGCCCGAGAACAACTGCACCCACTCCAGCCCCTCGCCGAACCACATCGTCACGCCGTCGACGCCCTGGCCCAGCGTCACCCGGCCCAGACCGTCGGCGTCGCGCACGATGTCCGTATAAGCGGTGTCCAGAACCACGCCGCGCAGCGAACGCCGGTCGCGCAAGTCATAAGGAGTACCGCCGACAGGCACCTCGCACTGCGGAATCATGCGCTCGTCGACCATCAGCCACCGCCCGGCCGGGACATGCCCCAGACCCTGCGGCCCGTCCAGCCCGCCGTCCGTCTTCAAGTACGCGTGCGAGCCGATGCCGTAGGGCGCTTCCCACTCGCCGGCGTTGCGCGCCGTCACCGAGACGGTCAAGCCCTCGTCGGCGTCCAGCGAGTACTCCGCCGCGACCTCGAGCAGGAACGGGTAGCCCGGCTGCGGCTCCAAGCGGAGCGTGAGCCGCAGCGAGGACGCGGTCTGCGTGTCGACCTGCCACGCATGATGGCGCGTGAGCCCGTGGATGGCGTTGTTGCGCGGCTCCTCGGTGATCTCCAGCCGGCGCTCGACGCCGCGCCACGTGTACTTGCCGTCCCTGATCCGGTTCGGCCACGGGATCAGCAACTGCCCGCTGCCCCCGACCGGCGAGCCGTCCTCGGGGAACTCCATGATCAGTTCCCGGCCGTCCAGCCGCAGGGATCTGAGACACGCCCCGACTTCGGTCACCACGGCGGTGTACTCGCCCGCCTTGATCGTGTACTGCTCTCCGGTCGGGCGCTCGCCACCACTGCTCGTATGGGGGATGCTGATCATGCCGCCATGCTCCCACGAAGGCGCCCCCGGCGCTCCTGCCGCCGGGCGGATCACCTGAGCGTGCGGTCAGCCGCGGGTGCGGACGTCCACGAACGGAGGCTTCACGACGGTGAACGCCGCGGCCTTTCCGCGCACGTCCAAGTACACGGTGTCGCCCTCGGTGTACTCCCGGTCCAGCAGCGCCAGGCCGATGCCCTCGCGCAGGGACGGCGAGAAAGTTCCAGAGGTGACCTCGCCGATCTGCTTGCCGTCGGCGTCGTTCACGACCATGTGCGCGCGGGGGATGGCGCGGTCCACGGCCTTGATCCCGCGCAGCAGACGCTTCGCGCCGGCCTCGCGCTCGGCCAGCAGCACCTCGCGGCCCCAGAACGCCGGCTTCTTCCAGCCCACGGCCCAGCCGGCGCGCGCCATGTTCGGCGTGATGTCCATCGACAGGTCCTGGCCGTGCAGCGGGTAGCCCATCTCGGTGCGCAGGGTGTCGCGCGCGCCGAGGCCGCAGGCGCGGATCTCGTACGCCTCGCCGGCGGCCATCAGCGCGTCCCACAGCGCCTCGGTCTTATCCCAGGGCGCGACGAGTTCGTAGCCGTGCTCGCCGGTGTAGCCGGTGCGGCACACGGTCAGCGGAGCGTCCTGGAAGGAGGCGACGGCGAAGGACATGTAGTCGTGGTCGGTCGGCAGGCCGAGCTCGGCCAGGACCTCGGCCGACTTCGGGCCCTGAACCGCGAGCACGCCGAACTCCCGGTGGCGGTCGACGACGGTGACGCCTTCGGGCGCCGCCGCCTGCAGACGGCGCACGACCTCGGCGGTGTTGGCCGCGTTGGGGATCAGGAAGACGTCCTCGGGTCCGTTGAGGTACGCGATGAGGTCGTCGACCACGCCGCCGGTGGCGTCGTCGCAGCACAGCGTGTACTGCGCCTTGCCCGGCTCGATGCGCTGCAGATCGTTGGCCAGCACGGAGTTCACGAACGCCGCCGCGCCGGGGCCGGTGACCGAGGCCTTGCCCAGGTGGCTGACGTCGAAGACGCCGACCTGCTCGCGGACCGCAGCGTGCTCCTTGAGGACGCCTCCGGTCTTGCTGTACTCGATCGGCATGTCCCAGCCGCCGAAGTCGGACATCTTCGCGCCCAGAGCGACGTGCCGGGCGTGCAGGGGCGAGGTGAGGAGATCGCTGGTCACATGGCGAGACGATACCCGAGGGAACAGCCGCGACGGGCCGCGGCGGGGGCGGCCCCGGCGGCCGTGGCGCGAACAAGACGGGAACGGCGAAGGTCATCATGACGCCTCGCCCGGCATGCCGGTACGGAATACAGTCGCCTAAAGTAACGATGACTCGGGTGACGGCCGCCTCGACCGCTGTGAAGGGCGACCCCCTTCCCCGCCAGAATCTGCAGATGTCCTAGCGAGAACTGGATCAACGATGACCTCGATCTCCCTGTCCGCTACCGCGACCGGCAAGGCGGACGCCGTCGTAGTCGGCGTGTACGCCACCGAGACCGCGAAGGGGGTCAAGGGCGTCGCCTTGGCACCCGGCGCCGAGGCCGTGGACGCGGCCTACGGCGGCACCCTGGCCAAGGCCCTGGACCTGCTCGGCGCCTCCGGCAAGGACGGCGAGCTGACCCGGGTGCCGGCGCAGGGCGACGTCAAGGCCGCGCTGATCGTCGCCGTGGGCCTGGGCAAGAAGCCCGGCAAGGGTGCCGGGCTCGACACCGACACGCTGCGCAAGTCCGCGGCCGCCGCGGCCCGCTCGCTGGCCGGCAAGGCCAAGGCGGTCTTCGCGCTGCCGGCCGAGGACGCCGCGCAGGCCGGCGCGATCGCCGAGGGCGTGCTGCTCGGCGCCTACGCGTGGGAGGGTCTGAAGACCCCGCGCAAGGACGCGAAGGGCGCCGTGGGCGAGGTCACCCTCGTCACCCCGGCGGCGAAGCAGGCTCCGGTCAAGAAGGCCCTGGAGCGCGCCGTCACCGTGGCCGGCGCCGTGAACCTGGCCCGCGACCTGATCAACACCCCGCCGTCGCACCTGTACCCGGCCACCTTCGCCGAGCGCGCGCAGGCCGAGGTGAAGGACGCCGCGCTGGCCACGCTCAGCATCGAAGTGCTCGACGAGAAGGCGCTGACCAAGGGCGGCTACGGCGGCATCATGGGCATCGGCAAGGGCTCGGCCAAGCCGCCGCGCCTGGTGCGCGTGACCTACCGGCACCCGAAGGCGAAGAAGCACCTGGCGCTGGTCGGCAAGGGCATCACCTTCGACACCGGCGGCATCTCGCTCAAGCCCGCCAACGCCATGGACACCATGAAGTCGGACATGAGCGGCGCCGCGGCGGTGTTCTCCGCGACGCTGGCCGTGGCCCGCCAGGAGGTGCCGGTCAACGTCACCACCTACCTGTCGCTGGCCGAGAACATGCCCGGCGGCGGCGCGATCAAGGTCTCGGACGTCATCACCATGTACGGCGGCAAGACCGTCGAGATCATGAACACCGACGCCGAGGGCCGCGTGGTCATGGCCGACGCGCTGGCCCGGGCCAGCGAGGACGGCCCGGACCTGCTGCTGGACGTCGCGACCCTGACCGGCGCGCAGGTCCTGGCGCTGGACCGGTACTCCGCGGTCATGGGCAACGACGACGACCTGCGCACGCGGATCGTGGCGACCGCCAAGGCCGCCGGCGAGGACATGTGGCCGATGCCGCTGCCGGAGTACCTGCGCGAGACCATCGACACCCAGAGCGCCGACATCTCGAACATGGGGCAGCGCATGGGCGGCATGCTGGTCGCCGGCCTGTTCCTGCGCGAGTTCGTGGGCGAGGGCATCAAGTGGGCGCACCTGGACATCGCCGGCGCCTCGTTCAACGAGAAGGGCCCGTACGGCGACACCCCGAAGGGCGGCACCGGCGCCGCGGTGCGGACGCTGGTGAAGCTGGCCGAGGACCTGGGCTCGGGCAAGTAGGCCCAGGCCGGCCCGAGCGGCCCGAGCAGGCAAGCGAGCCCAGGCAAGCCCGAGCAGCCCGAGCAGCCCGAGCAGGCAAGGAAGCCCAGGCAGGCACCAGACGCTGATCCGAAGCGGTTATCTCCCGGCGCCGGGAGGTGACCGTTTCGCGTCAGCGGGTAGACGTGCCGCTATGAACGCCGACGACGGCAAGGACTTGGCAGACCCGGCGGGCGGATCCCCGCATCCGGACCACGACCCGCACGAAGGGCTCGGGGCGCGGCTGAACTGGCTGCGCGCCGGCGTGCTGGGCGCCAACGACGGCATCGTCTCCACGGCCGGCCTGGTGGTCGGCGTGGCCGGGGCCACCGACGCCAGGTCCACCCTGCTGGCCTCCGGCATCGCCGGGCTGCTGGCCGGCTCGCTGTCGATGGCGTCCGGGGAGTACGTGTCGGTCTCCACGCAGCGCGACACCGAGAAGGCGGCCTTGGCGCTGGAGAAGAAGGAGCTGGCCGAGACCCCCGAGGCGGAGTTCGAGGAACTGGTCGGCCTCTACCGTGACAAGGGCCTGACAGAGGCGACGGCGCGCCGCGTCTCCGAGGAGCTGACCGCCCATGACGCCCTGGGCGCCCACGCTCAAACCGAATTAGGTATCAACCCCGACGAGCTGGCCAACCCATGGCATGCGGCGATCGCCAGTTTCGTCGCCTTCAGCGTCGGCGCGCTCCTGCCGTTGCTGGCGATCGTCCTGCCGCCGCAGAACTGGCGGGTGCCGGTGACCGTGATAAGTGTGCTGATCGCGCTGGTCGTCACCGGCTGGGTCAGCGCACGGCTGGGACGGGCCGAACCGGGGCGGGCGATCCTGCGCAATGTGATCGGCGGCGCGCTGGCCATGGGGATCACCTACCTTGTCGGCACCCTGATCGGGAAAGTGGATTAGCGTAGGGCGCCATGTGGCACTGGCACGAACGAGAGCGGATACCCGGCTGGCAGGCAGCCGCCGCGAACGGCGACACCGAGGCGATGTTGCACCTGGCGCGGGCGGCCAAGCACAGTCATAGCCCCGACGCCGAGGCCGAGGCAGAACGCTGGCTGCGGTCGGCCGCCGACCTCGGGGATCTGGAAGCGGTGCACAAGCTCGGCGTCCTGCTGTGGCGGCGCGGCGAGCACGAGGACGGCGAGGCGCTCGTGCAGAGCGCCGCCCTGAAGGGGCATCAGGACGCGATCGCGATGATGGGCCAGTTCTGCGAGCGGCGCGGCGACCTCGAAGGCGCCGACGCCTGGTTCTGCAAGGTCTCGGCCGACGACGACAGTTCCTGAAGGCGGGCCCGGGGGCTTCAGACCCCGTCCAGACGCCGCCTGTCCTCCTCGGCGCGTTTGCGCGTCCAGTCCCGCATCCGTTGCGGATAGCCGACGACGCTGGAGTCATAGGCCGGAACGCCCAACGCACGCGCCAACGCATACGCCTGTTGCGGACTGGCCACGGGGCGCCGCGTCCACTCTCCGGACGCGGCGCAGAGAGCCATTGTGGTGTCGGTCACAGCGGAGTGCGCCTCGATGTAGGCCTCGACTCCGGGACGGCTGCGGGCGAAATCGCTCAGGTGCGCTTCGAAGGCGGCCATTTCCCCGGTGGACGGGGCCGGCTCACTGGTCCTCCAGCTGAGCGGCAGCGCCGCCGGTTCGGGCGCCGGGGTGGGGGCCGAAGCGGGCATGGGAGGACGGCGTCGGCGGAACAGGGGCATAACCACTCCCGGAAGATCGTTGCTCCCTTCGGCCGGGCCGTGGGGCTCGGCAGAAGTCGGGTCCGCGCCCGGACTAGACTGGCGTTCCGGTCGCGGATGCGCTACCCGCGACTCCGCGTCCGTCCGTTCGCTGACCCTTCCACAGCAGTGTGTCAGTGTGGGGCGGAACGGGACCGGCTAATGCACCAGCAGGCAGTGAGAGGAACGCACGTGGCAGGCGACAACCAGTTCGACTTGGTCATCCTCGGCGGCGGCTCGGGCGGCTACGCCTGCGCCTTCCGGGCGGCGGACCTCGGCATGAGCGTGGCGCTGATCGAGAAGGCCGAGGTGGGCGGGACCTGTCTGCACCGGGGCTGCATCCCCACCAAGGCGCTGCTGCACGCCGGCGAGGTGGCGGACAACACCCGCGAGGCGGCGCAGTTCGGCGTCGCGGCCACCTTCAACGGCATCGACATGGCGGCCGTCAACTCCTACAAGGACGGCGTCGTCGGCCAGCTGTACAAGGGCCTGCAGGGCATTGTGAAGGCCCGCAAGATCGAGTTCATCGCCGGCGAGGGCCGTCTGGTCTCGGCGAACACGGTCGCGGTCAACGGCCAGAACGTGACCGGCAAGAACGTGGTCCTGGCGACCGGCTCGGTGCCGAAGTCGCTGCCCGGCCTGGAGATCGACGGCAACCGCGTCATCTCCAGCGACCACGCGCTGAAGCTCGACTACGTCCCGGCCTCGGCGATCATCCTCGGCGGCGGCGTCATCGGCTGCGAGTTCGCCTCGGTCTGGAAGTCCTTCGGCACCGACGTGACGATCATCGAGGGCCTGCCGCACCTGGTCCCGCTGGAGGACGAGAACTCCTCCAAGCTTCTGGAGCGCGCGTTCCGCCGCCGCGGCATCAAGTACGAACTGGGCAACTTCTTCTCCGGTGTGGAGTACACCGAGAACGGCGTGCGCGCCTCCATCGCCAACGGCAAGACCGTCGAGGCCGACCTGATGCTGGTGGCCGTCGGCCGCGGCCCGGTCTCCGCGGGCCTGGGCTACGAAGAGGCCGGCGTCGCGATGGACCGCGGCTACGTCAAGGTCGACCAGTACTGCCGCACCTCGGTCCCCGGCGTCTACGCGGTCGGCGACCTGATCCCGACCCTGCAGCTGGCGCACGTGGGCTTCGCCGAGGGCATCCTGGTCGCCGAGCACATCGCGGGTCTTAACCCCGCCCCGATCGACTACGACGGCGTGCCGCGCGTGACCTACTCGCACCCCGAGGTCGCCTCCATGGGCCTGACCGAGGCGCAGGCGAAGACCAAGTACGGCGACACCGCGGTGAAGACCTTCAACTACGATCTCGCCGGCAACGGCAAGAGCAAGATCCTCAAGACCTCGGGCCAGGTGAAGGTGGTCCAGCAGGTCGACGGGCCGGTGCTCGGCATCCACATGGTGGGCGACCGGATGGGTGAACTCGTCGGCGAGGCGCAGCTGATCTTCAACTGGGAGGCGCTCCCGCAGGAGGTCGCGCAGCTCGTGCACGCGCACCCGACCCAGACCGAGGCGATGGGCGAGGCGATGATGGCACTGGCCGGGAAGCCGCTGCACGTCCACGACTGATAAGCCTGCTGTATGGCACCGCAGGACAGAGCCTGCGGAACCCCTGAGAATTCTGCACGGAATGTTCTGCGAAGGAGATAGAGAGCGCTCATGTCGGTCTCAGTAGTTCTGCCCGCGATGGGTGAGTCGGTCACCGAGGCCACCATCACCCGCTGGCTGAAGAAGGAAGGCGACCGGGTCGAGGTCGACGAGCCGCTGCTCGAAGTCTCCACCGACAAGGTCGACACCGAGATCCCGTCCCCGGCGGCCGGGTTCCTGGTGTCGATCAAGGTCGGCGAGGACGAGACGGTCGAGGTCGGCGCGGAGCTGGCGGTCATCGGGGACACCGCGGACGCCGCCCCGGCGGCTCCGGCCGCCCCGGCCCCCGCGGCCGCTCCGGCTCCGGCTCCGGCCGCTGCTCCCGCGCCGGCTCCGGCTCCGGCCCCCGCGCCGGTTGCCGCCGCCCCGGCTCCGCAGCCGCAGGCCGCACCGGCGCCGGCTCCGGCCCCGGCGCAGCAGGCGCCGTCCGGCGGCGCTGCGTCCGGCACCCCGGTCACGCTGCCCGCGATGGGCGAGTCGGTCACCGAGGCGACCGTCACCCGCTGGCTCAAGGCCGTCGGCGACACCGTCGAGGTCGACGAGCCGCTGCTCGAGGTCTCCACGGACAAGGTCGACACCGAGGTCCCCTCGCCGGTCGCCGGCGTCCTGCTGGAGATCAGCGTCGCCGAGGACGAGACCATCGACATCGGCGCCCAGCTCGCGGTGATCGGCGCTCCGGGCTCCTCCGCCCCGGCGCCGCAGGCCCCGGCCGCTCCGGCCCAGCCGCAGCAGCAGGCGGCCCCGGCTCCGGCGCCCGCCCCGCAGGCCCCGCAGCAGCCGGCCGCCCCGGCCCCGCAGCCGCAGGCCCAGCAGGCACCGGCCCAGCAGCTGCCGAGCACCCCGCCGGTCGCGCCCCCGGCTCCGGCCCCGCAGGCCCCGGCTCCGGCCGTGGCCAGTGCGCCGTCGTACACCGCGACCGCCCCGGCTCCGGCCGGCGAGTACAAGCCCGGCACCCCGGCCGTGGTGGCGCAGGCCCAGACCGCCGCGCGCGTCGACGCCCCCGGCGCCGGCGCCGAGCCGGCCGCGGCCTACGTCACCCCGCTGGTCCGCAAGCTGGCCGCCGAGCACGGCGTGGACCTGGCGAGCGTCACCGGCACCGGCGTGGGCGGGCGCATCCGCAAGCAGGACGTGATCGACGCGGCGAAGGCCAAGCCGGCCGCCGCCCCGGCCGCTTCCGGCGGCGCGGCCCCGGCCGCCGCCAAGGCGCCGGTCACCCCGAGCCCGCTGCGCGGCCGCACCGAGAAGCTGACCCGCATGCGTGCGCTGATCGCCAAGCGCATGCTCGAGTCGCTGCAGACCTCGGCGCAGCTGACCACCGTGGTCGAGGTGGACGTCACCAACATCGCCCGCCTGCGGGCCCGCGCCAAGGGCGAGTTCGAGGCGCGCGAGGGCGTGAAGCTGTCGTTCATGCCGTTCTTCGCGCTGTCCGCGATCGAGGCGCTCAAGCAGCACCCGAACGTCAACGCGGTCATCGACACCGAGGCCGGCACGGTCACGTACCACGACTACGAGAACCTGGCCATCGCGGTGGACAGCGAGAAGGGCCTGATGACCCCGGTCATCAAGAACGCCGGCGACCTGAACCTGGCGGGCCTGGCCCGCGGGATCGCGGACCTGGCCGAGCGGACCCGCACCAACAAGGTCCTGCCCGACGAGCTGGCCGGCGGCACGTTCACGCTGACCAACACCGGCAGCCGCGGCGCGCTGTTCGACACCCCGATCCTGAACCAGCCGCAGGTCGGCATCCTGGGCACCGGCGCGGTCGTGAAGCGCCCGGCGGTCATCAACGACCCCGACCTCGGCGAGGTCATCGCGGTGCGCTCGATGGTGTACCTGGCGCTGACCTACGACCACCGCCTGGTGGACGGCGCGGACGCGGCCCGCTTCCTGGTCACCATGAAGGAGCGGCTGGAAGAGGGCAAGTTCGAGTCCGACCTCGGGCTGTAACAGCTGACGAACCCGGTGGCCCGATCCGAACGGATCGGGCCACCGGTGCTTTCCCGGACGGCGGCGATCACAGGGCTATGCTGCTGCTATGCGGATCGCCATCACCGGTTCCACGGGAATGATCGGCACGGCCCTGTCCGCCGCGCTCACCGAAGACGGTCACGAGATCGTCCGCCTAGTCCGGCACTACCACGCCGACGAGGCGGCCGGAGAGCGCCACTGGTCGCCGTTCGGCGATCCGGACCCGAAGCCGTACGAGGGCTGCGACGTCGTGGTGCACCTGGCCGGCGCGGGCCTGGGCGACAAGCGCTGGTCGGCCGCGTATAAGCGGGAGATCAGGGAGAGCCGGGTCCACGGCACCGACACCCTGGCGCGCTCCCTGGCCCAGCTGACCGAGCCGCCCAAGGCGCTGCTGTCGGCCTCCGCGATCGGCTTCTACGGCGACACCGGCGCCACGCCGGTCACCGAGCAGTCAGCGGGCTCCGACGACTTCCTGGGCGCGCTGTGCCGGGACTGGGAGGCGGCGACGAAGCCGGCCGAGGACGCCGGGATCCCGGTGGCGCACCTGCGCAACGGCGTGGTCCTGGGCGGCGGCGGAGGCGCGCTGGCCCGGATGCTGCCCTTCTTCAAGGCCGGGATCGGCGGCCCGATCGGGAGCGGGCGGCAGTACTTCTCGTTCATCGGGATGGCGGACTACCTGGCCGCGGTCAAGCACATCATGGACCTGACGATCGCCGGGACCATGACCGGAGCGGTGAACGTCACCGGCCCGCTGCCGGTCACCAACCGCGCCTTCACCAAGGCGCTGGGCCATGTCCTGCACCGGCCGACGGTCATGCCGGTGCCGGGCTTCGCGCTGCGGGTGCTGTTCGGGCAGATGGCCGACGAGCTCACCGGCAGCCAGCGGGTTCTGCCGGCCCGCCTGACGGATTCCGGATTCGCCTTCACCACGCCGGATCCGCGCGCCGCGCTGGCCGCGGCGCTGCATCATTGACACTGCGGCGCGCAGCGCCTCCTCAACGGGTGGCGGTGGACGACGGGTGGGCGACTCAGCCTTTTGAGATGCGTGACGGCCCGGATACCCAGAGTTCTCAAATGCTGAGACAGCTGCTGTTTCGCGTGAGTACGCCTAACGCGCAGGGGTAGGCATCCCTCCACAAGCGCCGACGTCCGGCCCGCTTCGCCGTGTCCTGCGCGAGCCGCGAGGGCCCACAAGGCGCGCCGGGGGAGGTCGGCAGTAGAGGTGGAGGGGCTCCAGTGACAGCGCAAAGTCCGAGCCACCGGCATCGCCTGGACGCCGACGTGATCGTCGTCGGCGCCGGGGTCGCCGGATTGCACGCCGCGGGACGGCTGCACGAGGCGGGTTTGGACGTCCTGGTCATCGAGGCGTCGGACCGGGTGGGCGGCAGAGCGGGTACCGAGCGGGTCTCCGGGTTCGTGGTGGACAAGGGATTCCACCTGGTGAACTCCGTCGAGCACGGCGAGGACTCCAAGGTCGAGCCGGGGTTCTTCGCCCCCGGCGTGGACCTGCAGCTGGACGGCAAGCGGATCCGGTACGGCGATCCGGCCGGCGGCGAGAGCGGCGGGCTCGGAGCCGGAGCGGTCCTGCGCACGCCGCTCGGCTCGCCGGCCGAGCGCCGGCGGCAGTCCGGCTGGCTGCAGCGGGTGGCGTCGGGCCGGCCCGAGACGATCCTGGGCGGCCCGGAGCGGACGGCCGCGGACCTGGTCGGGGAGGTGGGGCTTTCCCGACGGGTCGTGGACGGGTTCCTGAGGCCGTATCTGGAGGCGTTCGCCGCCGACGCGGACCCGGGACTGTCGGTATCGGGGCGGGCCATGGAGCTGGCGCTGCGGCAGCTGGTGCGCGGGCGGTGGTGTGTGCCGGCACGCGGGATAGCGGCCATCCCGCAGCGGCTGGCCGAATCGCTGCCGTCGGGGGCGGTCCGGTTGGAGACCGAGGTCCTGACGGTCCACGCCAACGGCGTCGTCACCGCCGACGAGGTGCTGCGCAGTTCCGCGGTGGTGGTGGCCACCGATCCGGCGGCCGCGGTGGAGCTGCTGCCGGGCCTGCACGAGCCGCAGCTGCGGTCGGTGACCTCGTTCCACCACGCGACGACGCTGCCCGCGCCGCGCGGCGAGCCCGCCGTCCTGGTCGACGCCGATCCGCATTCGCCCGTGGCGCGGACGGCGGCGATCAGCCAGGCGGTGCCGGGACGCAGTCCGGACGGCCGGACCCTGATATCGACGAACGTGGTCGGCCACACCGGGACCCGCACCTCGGAGCTGGAATCGGCGGTCCGGGCCCGGCTCGGCGAGCTGTACCCGGGCGGCGACGACCGCTGGGAGTGCGTGGCGGTGCACCACTTCCCGCACGCGGTGCCCGCGATGACCTCGCCGCACAACTTCCGGCGGCCGGTACGGCTGATCCACGGGTTGTACGTGTGCGGAGATCATCGGGGCACCGCCGGCATCGACGGGGCGATGGAGTCGGGACGGCGTGCCGCGCGGTCCGTGTTGGCCGATCTGCGGGTGCCTTTTCAAAGTGAAGAGCTGGCCACCGCCTGAGGCGTAGGCGGCGGGGCACTGGAATCAGGCCACGGCGGCCATCTCGCGGGAGCGGGTGGGCACCGTGGCCTCGTCCACGAGGGCCAGGGCCAGGTCGGCGTAGGCGAAAGCGTCCGCGCCGGGGATGGCCTGCGTGCCGCCGAGCCGGTAGGAGCCGGTGCCGGGGCCCTCGTCGAGGAACACCAGCGGCGGAGCGAGGACGACCCAGTCGAGGTCCGAGGCGCGCAGGAGCGGAAGCTGCGCGGCGTGGTTGCGGGAGAAGACGCGGGCCTGTTCGGGAAGACCGTCGCTGTCGTACGCGGCGACGCCCGGAGCCACTTCGAGCGCGCCGCCGATGCCGACCGCGACGAGCCTGCGGACGCCGGCTTCGCCGAGTCCTGCGACCAGCGCGCGGGCCGCGGCGGCGAAGTGGCCCTCGTCCATGGCGGCGGCGGTGTTGACGGCCACGTCGTGCCCCTTGGCGAGGCGCGCGATGCTCGCGGGATCGGTGACGTCGCCGGCGACGACGGTCACGCCGTCCACCGCGCCGAGGTCCTGATACTTGGCCGGGTCGCGCACGACGGCGGTCACCGTGTGCCCGCGCCGCGCCGCCTCGGCCACCGCGGGCCGGCCGGCACGACCGCCGGCTCCGAAAACGATGATGTTCATGTTCACCATGGACGCGACGGTAGGACGGGGCTCCCCAGTCACTGCAACGTAACTAGGCTCGAACTGTGGATGAGCTTCATGAGCCCGATGCGCCCGACGAGCCCGACGAGCCCGCGACAGCCTTGAGCCCGGACATGTTCGACGCCGCCTGCCCCTCGACCCTGTCGCCGTTCCGCATCGCCGACAAGTGGGGCGGGATGGTGGTGCTCTGCCTCGAAGACGGGCCTCGGCGCTTCACGGAACTGCGGGTTCCGCTGAACCGGGTCGCCCCGAAGGTGCTCACCGAAACACTCCGCAGCTTGGAGCGCAACGGCTTCATCACCCGCACCGTGTTCGACGAGAACCCGCCGCACGTGGAGTACGAGCTGACGCCGCTCGGCCGCAGCCTGCTGCCGGCGATCGCGGCGTGCCGCGAGTGGGGGTTCGCGAACCTGGAGGCGCTGCGGGCCGCGCGCGACCAGTACGACGGGGCCGAGGAGATCGGCGCGGCCTGAGAAGGCGCGACGAGCGGCGCCGGGCTGATGCTCCCGGCGCCGTGGCCTGGCCTCGGGGCTACTCCTGGCTACTCCCCCACCGGGAAGTTCGCCACGAACCGCCCCTGCGGGTCCCAAGCCTGCTTCACCCCGCGCAGGCGTTCGGCCTCCGCCGCCGGCACCGTGCAGGCGAACGTGTCCGTCGGCCCGAGGAAGGTCGCCAGCTTCACCCCGGTCACCGCGTCGCCCAGCTCCGCCACCAGCTGCGCCTGCTTCGCGGCCACGGCCGCGCCGGCGTCCGGCGTCAACGCCAGCCCCACCATGTAGAGCAGGTACTCCTCCTCCACGGCGCCTCGCGGCCCCGGGCGCGCGCCGGTCAGCGCCCCGCCGAGGTGCCGGACCTGCAGGCCCAGCAGCGGGTCGATCGGCTCGGCGAGCAGCGTCGTGACCACGTCGGCGTCGAAGCGGGCGAACAGTTCGGCGCGCGAGACGCTGGGGCCGGGGTCGACCGGGTCGTTCGTGATGGTGGCGAGGTCCTCGAAGGGCAGGGCCTTCCACTCCCCCTGCAGCACCCCGTCGATCGCGTCGAACGGCTTGAGCAGCGCGCGACCGTCCGCCTCCGAACCCAGATACGCCACCGACACCGCCACCATCGCCGGCGCGCCGCCCGGGAACTGCGCCCGCGAGACCCACGCGCTCAGCTCCGGCGGCGCGGCCGCGGTGACGTCGCGGAACGCCTCGAACACCTCGGCGGCGCGCGCGTCCGGCCAGATCACGGTGCCGCCGAAGAGCTCGCGCTCCTCGTGCAGCCGGACGCTCATCGCCGTCACGATCGCGAAGTCGCCGCCTCCGCCGGCCAGGGCGTGGAACAGGTCGGGGTTCTCCTCGGCGTTGGCCTTGCGGCGCTCCCCGGTGGCGTCCACGACCTCGAACTCGATCACGTGGTCCGAGGCCATCCCGTACTTGCGGGCGAAGAACCCGACGCCGCCGCCGAGCGTGTATCCGGTCACGCACACCGTCGGCGAGCTGCCCGGCTTGTGGATCAGGCCGTGCGCGGCGGCCGCGGCGGTCACCGCGCCGGACTTCACGCCGGCGCCGATCCGCGCGGTGCGGGCTCCGGCGTCGACGGTCAGCTCGTCGAGCCGGCCGGTGCGGAGCAGGATGGCGCCGGCGGCCGAGCCGGAGGCTCCGTGCCCGGTGGGCTGGACCGCGATCGGGACGCCCGCCTCGGCGGCGTAGCGGACCAGGGCGGCCACATCGTCGGCGTCGGCGGCCGTGACCACCGCGCGCACGTCCTGCTCGACCGCCAGGTTCCAGGGCTTGTGCGCGGCGTCGAAGCCTTCGTCGCCGGGCAGCAGGACCTCGCCGCGGACGGCTTCACGCAGGGACAGCAAAGAGGGCTCAGCCATGGCACACGCTCCCGTTTTTCAGTCTGAGGTGATCAGTGTCATTCGGATGATCGAGTTCCACGGTACTGATCACCACTGACTTACGCGGCGTGGCTCATGCGGCGGCGCTCACCGTGCGCAGCACCTCGTCGATCGGCGTCGGCGCCAGGCCGAAGGTCTTCTCCGTCAGCGTGCTGTCGAGGATGAAGGGCTTGGCGAACTGGTAGCGCGTGGCCCGCAGCTCCTTCGCCATCTTGTCGAACAGCCCCGCGGTCCACAGCACCGCGTAGGGCAGCGAGGTCATCTTCGCCGGCGGCAGGCCCTTGGCCGCCACGTACCGGTCCGCCAGCTCCCTGACGGTCAGCGGCTCGGTGGTCGGGACCAGCCAGGCCCGGCCCCAGGCCCGCTCCTCACCGGAGACCAGGGCCAGCGTGCGGGCCACATCCGCGATCGAGGTCCAGCTGTGCTTGACGTTCAGCGGAGTCGGAACGTACGCGCGCTTGGCGTTGTCCAGCGGCTTGGCCAGCGCGTAGGAGAAGATCGAGTTCGCCTCCAGATAATCGCTGGCGCGGACTTCGGTCATGCGGATGCGGCCGGCCTCGTGCAGCGCCAGGGCGTCGCGGTACATGTCGGCGCGCAGCTTCAGCTTCGGGTGGGTCGCGGCCAGCGGGGTGTCGGGGGTGATCGGGCCGGTCACCGGGCCGTAGCCGTAGAGGTTGTTCGCGACCGTGAGCACCGCGCCGCTGCGCTCGGCGGCGGCCAGCAGGGCCGCGGCCAGCGGCGGCCAGTCAGTGAGCCACTGGTGGTAGGCGGGGTTCGCGCAGTTGTAGAGCGCCGCGGCGCCCTCGGTCAGCGCGGTGAGGCGGTCGGCGTCGGTGGCGTCCGTGGCGACCCGCTCGATGTTCGCGTGCTCGGGCCCGGAACCGCTGCGCGTCACGACGCGCACCTGCTCGCCGCGCTCGGCCAGCACCTTCGCCGTGGCCGTCCCGACCGGTCCCGCACCCACGATGACGTGCAGCGTCATGATGTCCAGCTCCTCTTCACCGAGTCTTCGGTGTGCGATGCTTCCCTTTGAGAGCAGTGCTCTCTGTCGACCTCACTGTGCACCGGAGCGGCGCACTCTGTCAAGAGCACTGCTCTCGAATGTGTGCGATAATCTCCCCATGAATGCTGCGAAGTCACCGGCACCGTCCCTGCGAGCCCGGGTCCGCGCGGAGATGATCGGCGAGATCAAGCGGGTGGCACTGGAACACTTGGCCCGCGACGGCTCCGCGCTGTCGCTGCGCGCCGTGGCGCGGGACATGGGAATGGTGTCGTCGGCGATCTACCGCTACTTCCCCAGCCGCGACGAGCTGCTGACCGCGCTCATCATCGACGCGTACAACGACCTCGGCGAGGCCGTGGAGAAGGCCGACGGCGACGTGGACCGCCGCGACGCGTACCTGTCACGCTGGTTCGCGGTCTGCCACACCATCCGCCGCTGGGCCATCGCCAGGCCGGCGGAGTACGCGCTCATCTACGGCAGCCCCATCCCCGGGTATCTGGCGCCCGACGAGACCATCGAACCGGGGTCGTGGGCCATGGTCGCGATGGTGCGGTGCGTCGCGGAAGCCGAGGCGGCCGGGAAGATCCACGCTCCTGAGGGTGCCATGGCGTTTCCCGCTACAGAGAACGCCGCTTATGCGGAGGAACTCCGTACCGTCGCGGTCGGCATGGGGTTCGCTGAGGATTCGCACGCGATCGAGCCTGCCCTGAGCGCGATAACGCATGTCTTCGGCGCCGTGAACTTCGAAGTGTTCGGGCGCCTCAACCGGGTCTTCGAGGAGCGGGGCGAGTGGTTCGACCGGCAGGTGAAGGAATCGGCTGTGGCCATGGGGCTCACACCACGCTGATTCCCTCGTCGGACCCTCGTTAGAATCGCCGCATGGGTGACGAACCGCGGTGGCTGTCCGAGCAGGAGATGAAGGCCTGGACGGGCTTCCTCGCCGCGACCGCTCTGGTGGAACGGCGGATCGATCACCAGCTGCGGGAGGACGCCGGGCTGTCGCATACGCAGTATGAGATCCTCGTGCGGCTCTCCGCGGCGCCCGACGGGTCGCTGCGCATGACCGAGCTCGCCGAGGCGCTGCTGAACTCCAAGAGCGGGCTGACCTACCAGATGACCCAGCTGGAGAAGGCCGGGCTGACCGAGCGTCGGTCGTGCCCGACCGACGTGCGCGGGGTGTTCGCGGTGCTCACCGACGCCGGGCGCGCGAAGCTGGAGCAGGCCGCGCCGGGGCATGTGGCGGTGGTGCGGGAGGCGCTGATCGACGCGCTGACCCCGGAGCAGCTCGAGGTGCTGGCCGAAGGGCTCGGCGAGGTCTCGCGGAGACTGCGGGAATAGTCCCGGGGCGGGTGGGGTTTGTTCAAATTCGAACGCCATGCTTTGAGTCGAACACAGTAGAGTTCCGTCTCGAACCGGTAGTTCGAATTGGAACAACCCGTCACGGAGGGACCCGTGCCATGAACGAGACACCCGAGGCCGGCTCGTCGGAGGCCGACACATTCGCTGCTGAGACGCTCGCGGCGGAGGCGCTGACGGCGGAGGCGCTCGCGATCGAGGCGATCGCGGCCCAGACGCCTGAGGCGACCGTCCGCACCCGCGTGCGCGTGCCTTTGCGTTTCGGCGACGGCTACAGCGTCGACGCCGAGCTCGTGACCTTCCACGGCCTGGTCGACGGCGGGGAGCACCTGGCCGTCGTGCTCGGTTCGCCCGGCGCCGTACCCGGCGTCCCGCCCCTGGTGCGGATGCACTCGGAGTGCCTGACCGGCGACGTGTTCGGCTCGGCCCGCTGCGACTGCGGCCCGCAGCTGCGCGAGTCCGTCGAGCGCATCGCCGAGGCCGGCGGCTACCTGCTCTACCTGCGGCAGGAGGGGCGCGGCATCGGGCTGTACAACAAGCTGGACGCGTACGCGCTGCAGGACGCCGGGCTGGACACGTACCAGGCCAACGTCGCCCTCGGGCTGCCGGAGGACGCGCGGGACTACACCGTCGCCGCGCAGATGCTGACGGCCCTCGGCGTGGACAGCGTGCAGCTGCTGTCGAACAATCCGGACAAGGAGGCGCAGCTGGCGGGTCTGCGGGTGACCGTCGCCGAGCGCGTGCCGACCGGCGCCCACGCCACCGCCCACAACCTGCGCTACCTGCGGGCCAAGGTCGAGCACACGCGGCACAGCATCGTGCTGGACGACGTGCTGTCCGTGGCCTGAGACGCCGCACACTCCCGGGAGAAGCCATGACCGCAGAGACTGTGACCGCAGAGACCGTGTCCGCCGAGCGGATGCCCGCGATCTACCTCAGCCACGGCGCGCCGCCGCTGGCCGACGACCCGCTGTGGCCGGGCCAGCTCGCCGCCTGGTCCGCCGCCCTGCCGCGGCCGAAGGCCGTGCTGATGGTGTCGGCGCACTGGGAGGAGGCGCCGCTGGCGCTCGGCGCGACGACGACCGTCCCGCTGGTCTACGACTTCTGGGGCTTCCCGCAGCACTACTACGAGGTGCAGTACCGCGCGCCGGGCGCGCCGCAGTTGGCGGAGTCGGTGCGCAAGCTGCTGCACGCGCCGGGGCTGTCGGTGCAGGACGAGCCGTCGCGCGGGCTGGACCACGGGGCGTACGTCCCACTGGTGGAGATGTATCCGGATGCGGACGTCCCGGTGCTGCAGGTGTCGATGCCGACGCTGGAGCCGGAGCAGCTGATGGCCATCGGGCGCCGGCTGGCGCCGCTGCGGGACGAGGGCGTGCTGATCGTCGGCAGCGGCTTCTTCACGCACAACCTCCGGGCGCTGAGCCAGGAGGGAAAGGTGCACTCGGTGATGTCCGAGTTCGACGACTGGGGCCGCCACGCGCTGGAGGCCGGGGACGTCGACGCGCTGCTGGACTTCGAGAACAAGGCGCCCGCCGGGAAGCTGGCGCACCCCCGGACCGAGCACTTCGCGCCGCTGTTCGTGACGCTGGGCGCGGCTGAAGGGGAGTTGGGGACGCAGCGGTCGGTCATCGACGGGTTCTGGATGGGGATGGCGAAGCGGTCGGTGCAGATGGGATAGGGGGCGCGGCGGCTGCCGTGCCTGGAGGGTGTCAGCGTGACCTGGCGGCACGCGTGACCCGCGCGGCAGCCGCTGCGATCTCGGCGCGCTGGTGCAGGAGGTCGATGGCGTGGCCTGACGGGATCTGCACCGAAGGCGCACTGTCGATCTTGCGAACGGCGGCGACGCGCTCCGCCATGGGCGGGTGGGAGTCGAAGACGTGCCGCCGTACGGGTCTGTCCGGCTCGACGAGCGCGGCGGACTCGAAGAATTCTCGATACTTGACCAGGTCGGCCGCCGGGTCGAGGGCTCCGGCGGCGGATGTCCCGGCGGGCGTGGACGTTGCGAACGCCGCGTAGGTGGCCGCTATCAGCGGGAGGGCTTCAAGGGCGGTGGCCGTGGCCTCGGACCCCGCCACGCGTGCGGCGAGGCGGTCGGCGGCGAGCTCTTGGCGGCGCCGCAGCGCGAAGGTCGCGCTGAAGTACACGCCGGCGAAGGCCTGGAACAGGCCCTGCGTGAGGGACAGCATCCGCAGCTTCCCTCCGCGTATCGTCGCGGCAAGCAGTACGTCGCCCGAGCGGTAGGTCAGGGCCGTCAGTCGCGAATCGCCGCCCGCGTGGTGCCCGAGCTCGTGACAGACCACTGCCCCGGCCTGCGCCGTGTCGAGGACCGCGAGCAACGGCAGGCCGAGGTACACCGTGCGCTCGCGCCGCAGCGTGCCGAACAAGGCGGCCGAACTCTGCGCCGCCGCGTTGGCCTGCGCGGTGATGACGATGCGCGTCGGCGCCGGCACGTCGCAGGCCCCAGCGAGAGCCTCGATGAACCGCCACAGCTCCGGCTGCGCCTCCCGCGACACCTCGACGCCGGGATAGGCGGCCGACCGACGCCGCACCGCCGCCACCACGACCTGCACCGCCGGCACCACGAACACCGCGCCGAAAAGCCCGACGACAACCCGGTCCTTCCCCAGGTACACCGGATCGGTGAAGGCACGATGCACAGTCGCCACCCCGAACCACGTCACCGCCCCGAGCAGCCCGTAGAACAGCGCGACGAGCAGCGCCGCCACGGCTGCACGGATCCCCAACCCCATGTCCGCCCCCTTTGATCAGGGACATGGTGGCACATCGGTCGGGCGGGGAGTTTCGGGGCACCGGGGCCGCACGAACGCCTGCGGCCCCGGTGCCCGAAGGCATCCGAGGCCGCAGGTTCACATCCGGCTAGCGCGCGGATTCACCGAGCTCGGCAGCGTCAGCTGCACCCGCTAGTAGACCCACACCCCTCGCACACATAGCAGCTCCCCGAAGGCCGCATCTTCGTCCCGCACGTCAGGCACAGCGGGGCGTCGGCGGCGTAGCCGAGCTTCGCCTCCAGCAGCTCCGTGGAGGAGCCGACGCTCTTCGGGGCGGGCAGGGGGGCCGGGTCGGTCTTCTTCGCCGGGGCGGCCGGTTCGGTCCGGTGCTCTATCGGCGCGGACTGGGCGAGGGTTTCGTGGTCGAGCTGCTCGTCCTCGTCGGGGAGGTAGCTGCCGGTCTCGAGCTGGCGCTGGCGCTCCTCGTTCGTGTAGATGCCGTAGGCGGCCCGGGTGTCGAAGTCCAGGTGGTCCAGGGCCAGGCGGCGGAAGATGTAGTCGATGATCGACTGGGCCATGCGGACGTCCGGGTCGTCGGTCATGCCGGCCGGCTCGAAGCGCATGTTGGTGAACTTCGCGACGTACGTCTCCAGCGGGACCCCGTACTGCAGGCCCACCGAGATGGCGATCGAGAAGGCGTCCATCATGCCCGCCAGGGTCGAGCCCTGCTTCGACATCTTCAGGAAGACCTCGCCGAGGTCGCCGTCCGCGTAGGAGTTCGCCGTCATGTAGCCCTCGGCGCCGCCCACGGAGAACGAGCTGGTGATGCCGCGGCGGTTCTTGCCCAGGCGCTTGCGGACCGGCTGCGCGTACAGCGTCGCGGCGGCCGGTGCCGGGACCGGGGCGACAGCCGCGGTAGCGGCGGCGGCCGGAGCGGAAGCAGCGGCGGCGGCCGCGGCCTTCTGCCCCTTCGCGTCCTGCAGCGGCTGCCCCACCTTGCAGTTGTTCCGGTAGATCGCCAGCGCCTTCAGGCCCAGCTTCCAGCCCTCGAAGTAGATCTCCTCGACGTCCTCGACCGTGGCCTCCTCCGGCATGTTCACCGTCTTGGAGATGGCCCCGGACAGGAACGGCTGGATCGCCGCCATCATCCGCACGTGGCCCATCGGCGCGATCGAGCGCTCGCCCATCGCGCAGTCGAAGACCTCGTAGTGCTCCGGCTTCAGGCCCGGCGCGTCCACCACGTGGCCGTGCTCGCCGATGTACTCGACGACCGCCTCGATCTGCTCGTCCTGGTAGCCCAGGCGCTTGAGCGCGCGCGGCACGGTGTTGTTCACGATCTGCATCGAGCCGCCGCCGACCAGCTTCTTGAACTTCACCAGCGCCAGGTCCGGCTCCACGCCGGTGGTGTCGACGTCCATCATGAAGCCGATGGTCCCGGTCGGCGCCAGCAGCGAGGCCTGCGCGTTGCGCCAGCCGTTCTTCGCGCCGATCTCCAGGCCGCGCTTCCACTCGGCGCGTGACAGCTCCAGGATCTCCCGGTCGAAGTCCTCCAGCGGCGCATAGGAATCGGCCGCGTCAGAGTGCTTCTTCATCACGGCGGCGTGCGGCTTGGCGTTGCGCGCGAAGCCGTTGTACGGCCCGACCACGCCGGCCAGCTCGGCCGAGCGGCGGTAGGCGGCGCCGGTCATCAGCGAGGTGATCGCCGCGGCGATGGCCCGGCCGCCCTCGGAGTCGTAGGCGTGGCCGGTGGCCATCAGCAGCGCGCCGAGGTTGGCGTAGCCGATGCCCAGCTGGCGGTAGTCGCGGGTGGTCTGGCCGATCTCCGGGGTCGGGAAGTCCGCGAAGCTGATGGAGATGTCCATCGCGGTGATGATCAGCTCGACCATCTTCACGAAGGTCTCGGCGTCGAAGGAGTCGTCCTCGCGCAGGAACTTCATCAGGTTCAGCGAGGCCAGGTTGCAGGAGGAGTTGTCCAGCGACAGGTACTCCGAGCACGGGTTGGACGCGGTGATGCGGCCGGTCTCGGGGTTGGTGTGCCAGGCGTTGATGGTGTCGTCGTACTGCAGCCCGGGGTCCGCGCACTCCCACGCGGCCTGGGCGATGTCGCGGAACAGCTTCTTGGCGTCGAGGGTCTCGATGACCTCGCCGGTCTGCCGGGCGCGCAGGCCGAAGCGCTCGCCGTTCTCCACCGCGGTGAGGAACTCGTCGGTGACGCGGACCGAGTTGTTCGCGTTCTGGTACTGGACGCTGGTGATGTCCTTGCCGCCGAGGTCCATGTCGAACCCGGCGTCGCGCAGGGCGCGGATCTTGTCCTCTTCGCGCGCCTTGGTCTGGACGAACTCCTCGATGTCCGGGTGGTCCACGTCCAGCACGACCATCTTGGCCGCGCGGCGGGTCGCGCCGCCGGACTTGATGGTGCCGGCCGAGGCGTCGGCGCCGCGCATGAAGGAGACCGGGCCGCTGGCGTTGCCGCCGGAGGACAGCAGCTCCTTGGAGGAGCGGATGCGGGACAGGTTCAGGCCGGCGCCGGAGCCGCCCTTGAAGATCAGGCCCTCCTCGCGGTACCAGTTCAGGATCGAGTCCATCGAGTCGTCGACGGCCAGGATGAAGCACGCCGAGACCTGCTGCGGGGACTTCGTGCCGACGTTGAACCAGACCGGGGAGTTGAACGCGAACATCTGGTGCAGCAGCGCGTAGGCGAGCTCGTGCTCGAAGACCTCGGCGTCGTCCGGGGACGCGAAGTACCCGTGGTCCTCGCCGCCCTTGCGGTAGGTCTTCACGATCCGGTCGATGAGCTGCTTGAGCGACCACTCGCGGACCGGGGTGCCGACGGCGCCGCGGAAGTACTTGGTGGTGACGATGTTCGCCGCGTTCACCGACCAGAACTCGGGGAACTCCACACCCTTCTGCTCGAAGTTGATCGAGCCGTCGCGCCAGTTGGTCATGACGACGTCGCGGCGCTCCCACACGACCTCGTCGTAGGGGTGCACGCCGGGCTTGGTGTGGATCCGCTGGATCTGCATTCCCTGACCGCCCTTGGCGGGAGCCTTCGCCTCATGGGAAACACCCGGGGCGGGCACGACCTGCCCGGGCTTCATGGGAGCCTTCCCGTTGCCGCGGGCCGCCGCCGCGCCGCGCGGTCCGCTAGCCGTCTCCGTCATTCTTCTTCCCTCTCCCGTCCTGGGAAACCATTCCGACACCCGGTGGCGGCGAGCCGCCTACGGAATTGAACAAGCTATGGATCACCGGGCCTCAGGTGAGAACCCCGTGAAAGTCTTTTCATGTGTCCCCGCCGTGCGCCGGCGGGTCGTTGCGGGCCCTCAGGCCCGTTCGCGCTCCGCCCGCAGCATCAGGATCTCGGCCTCGAAATCCTCCAGGGACTCGAAGGCCCGGTACACCGACGCGAAGCGCAGGTAGGCGACCTCGTCGAGCTCCCGGAGCGGGCCGAGTATCGCCAGCCCGACCTCGTGGGTGGGGATCTCCGCGGAGCCGGCGGCCCGCAGCGCGTCCTCCACCCGCTGGGCGAGCACGGCCAGCTGGCCGTCGTTCACCGGCCGGCCCTGGCAGGCCTTGCGCACGCCGCCGACCACCTTGTCCCGGCTGAACGGCTCGGTCGCGCCGGACCGCTTGACCACCAGGAGCTGAGCGCTCTCCACCGTGGTGAAGCGGCGCCCGCACTCGGGGCACTGGCGGCGGCGGCGGATCGAGGTGCCGTCATCGGAGCTGCGGGAGTCGACGACCCGGCTGTCGTCGTGCTTGCAGAAGGGGCAGTGCATGGATCCGGCCTCCTTCTCACGGCGTGACGTCCCGAGAACCACTGACATTGACGCGCGACGGGATGGCGTCACCCTCCGCTGTGGTCCACTAACCACAACCTATGGAGCGTTGACGCTATTCCAATCACAAGATGTAGGGGTACGTTAGCCACTTCGCCCCACCGGCCGCAACCCGGACCGGCGTGTCGCGTAAGGGGTGCCAGGGGTCCGTGGGACTACTGTTCGCGATCGCCCCAGCTACAGGGGCAAGGCGGCGGCGCTGTTCGAACCCCCAAGATTCTCGGGGGTTTCGCCCAACCGGACCAACGCCCCAGGCGCCCCACCCGAAGCACCCGTGAAGTCCGGCGAACAGACTTATGGAAACAGGCCGTTACCTTCCCGCCGGTGCCGCGTTAGACATTCCGTACGCCCGCCCCCCTCACGGGTTGTCGAACAGCCGTTCGTCACTGTGGGGGTGGCACCCGCTACGGTTGATCCAAGCGAACAAACTTTCTCGTCCCCTGCCACCGCCCAGCTCAATGGCGAAGGAGCCCCAAGCAATGGCCGTCCGGAGTACTACCCCGACCGACACCCGAGAGGCGGCGCATGACGGACATGTGCCGTCCCCGCGCCTGACCGAGCGCCAGACCGCGGTCCTGAACGTGATCCGGGACTCGGTCCGGCGGCGGGGCTACCCGCCGTCGATGCGCGAGATCGGCGAAGCCGTCGGCCTGCAGTCGACCTCCAGCGTCCGGCACCAGCTGGTCACCCTGGAGAGCAAGGGCTTCCTGCACCGCGACGCGAACCGCCCGCGCGCCTACATCGTGCGCGGCGCGGAGAGCGCGGCGCGCGCGGCCAACGGCGCCGAGCCGGAGCCGGCGTACGTCCCGCTGGTCGGCCGGATCGCGGCCGGCGGCCCGATCCTGGCCGAGGAGCGGGTCGAGGAGATGATCCCGATCCCGAAGCAGATGGTCGGCGAGGGCGAGTTCTTCGCCCTGAAGGTCGTCGGCGACTCGATGATCGAGGCCGCCATCTGCGACGGCGACGTGGTCGTCATCCGCCAGCAGAAGCAGGCCGAGAACGGCGAGTTCGTGGCCGCCATGATCGACGGCGAGGCCACCGTCAAGGAACTGAAGAAGGAGGCGAACGCGGTGTGGCTGATGCCGCGCAACGCCGCCTACGAGCCGATCCCCGGCAACGACGCGGTCATCCTCGGCCGGGTCGTGACGGTGCTGCGGCGCCTCTAGCCGAGTACTGACACCCCGGCGGCGGGCGGGTCCTAATTGGGCGGGACCCGCCGGCGCCGCCCGGCGGTGCTGGTCACAGACTTTCCTCAACGCTTTAGGCTTGTCAGCAACCTGTCCCGGTCGACGCACGTCACCTTGGCATGAACCGACTGAACAGCATCGCACTCCTGGCCGGCGGCGTAATCGTGGCGGTCGCCGCGACCGGATGCGCCTCCAGCGCCAAGTCGGCGGCCGCGGGTCCGGCCGCCGGTTCCCCCGCATCGGGCGCCCCGAGCACCGGCTCGACCTCGGCACCGGGCGGCGCACCCTCGACCGGCTCGGCCGGAGCTTCCAGCTCGGCCCCGGCCAGCGGCTCCTCCTCGAGCGCGGCCCCCGGCGGCTCCTCGACCGCCCCCGCCGCGCCGGTCAGCCACCCGGTCTGCGACAACGCGAAGCTGAACGCCTCGCTTTACCAGGACCAGGGACAGCCCCCGACGAACCCCGTCATCGCCGTGAAGAACGCGGGCCCCACCTGCCTGATCAACCCGATCCCCTACGTGTGGATCGTGAAGAGCCCGACCGACGCCTCCGGCGAGCTCCGGCCGCTGGTCCCCGGCGGCACCCCGGGCACCGCCAAGCTCCAGACCTTCCTGTCCGGCACGACGCTGTACGCGGCGCTCGATCTGGACCCGAACTCCGCCTCGGACACGGCCGGCTACGGCTACCTGGAGGTCACGGCGAACCCCACGAAGGACACCAGTGGCAAGGACGTCCAGGACGTCCAGCTCACGACGACGATGAACGTCTCCGGGCCCAAGCTGGGTGTCTACGCGAACAACCCGAGCCTCGCGCTCAACGCGCTTCAGTACTCCAACACGCCGGAGAGCTGACAGACGGCTGGTGAGGCGGGCGGGCGACAGCTGCCCGCCTCAGCTGTGGCTGCTTCAGCTGTGCCCGCCTCAGCTCAGCCCGGCCTTCTGCTTCGTCTTCGGCTTCGGAGCCGGCTTGGGCTTCGGCCCGCCCTTCGGCGCGGCCTTCTCAGCGTCCTCCTCGGCCAGCTTCGCCATCGCGTCGATGGCCCGCAGCGACTTCAGCACCCGGTCGGTGTCGTCGGTCTGCCAGAACGCCGGCATGGACGCCCGCAGGAAGCCGCCATAGGGCTTGGTCGCCAGGCGCGAGTCCAGCACCGCGACCACACCCCTGTCGTCGATCGCGCGGATCAGGCGGCCGGCGCCCTGGGCCAGCAGCAGCGCGGCGTGCGAGGCGGAGACCGCCATGAAGCCGTTGCCGCCGCTGCGGCCGACGGCCTCGGTGCGGGCCGCGGAGACCGGGTCGTCGGGACGGGGGAACGGGATGCGGTCGATCACCACCAGCTGCAGCGAGGGTCCGGGGACGTTCACGCCCTGCCACAGCGACAGGGTCCCGAACAGGCAGGTCTCGGGGTCCTCGGCGAACTTGCGCAGCAGTTCGGCCAGCGAGTCCTCGCCCTGGCACAGGATCGGCAGGTCGATCTTCGCGCGCAGCTTCTCCGCCGCCGTCTGGGCCGCGCGCATCGAGCTGAACAGCCCCAGCGCGCGGCCGCCGGCGTTGTCCATCAGGTCGGCGAGCAGGTCCAGCTGGTCGTCGCGGATGCCGTCCCGGCCCGGCGGGTCCAGGTGGCGTGCGACGTACAGGATGCCCTGCTTCGGGTAGTCGAACGGGGAGCCGACGTCCAGGGCCCGCCAGTGCTGCGGCAGGTTCTGGACCGTGTCCAGGAACTCCTCGCCGTCGCTGTCCCCGTCGCGCAGCAGCTTCACCGCGGCGTCGTAGATCTCCTCCGGCAGCTCCGGCTTGAAGTCCAGCTCCACGCGCTCGGTGCCGTAGAGCCCGACGCTGCCGGCCACACCGGTGAAGTCGCCACCGAGCTTCAGCGTCGCCGAGGTGAGGACCACGGGGGTGCGCGCGAACATCTTGTAGCGGAGCAGGTGCTCGATGCCGAGCGGGGCGATCTTGAGGGTCGAGTTCTTGACCCCCTTGAACTCGCTGCGCTCCATCCAGACCACGTCCTGCTCGGCGCCCTCGAGCACGCGCTCGGCGACCTGGTGCACG
>Ga0207695_10001506_pt1 | contig 38709 bp, 34 predicted proteins | sample KBSC54metaG_FD_184354 | JGI IMG/M metagenome (GOLD analysis project Ga0207695, IMG submission 184354) | Corn rhizosphere microbial communities from Kellogg Biological Station, Michigan, USA - KBS C5-4 metaG (SPAdes) (version 2) | ecosystem: Host-associated > Plants > Roots > Rhizosphere > Soil... | reverse complement strand
ATTTTCCCGGACCGGCATTGTCCGGAATGAACGGATGCCACAGCTGCGGATTCACATAGCGCCAACCGACGCCGATCACGAGCAGGATCAGCGCGACTTTGAGAATCACCATTGCCGTGTTGGTGCGGGTCGATTCACGGATGCCGATATAGCAAAGCCACGTCAACAGCAGCACGATCGCCACCGCGGGCAAGTTGATGAAATCGCCGGTAGCGACCAACGCATTGTCCGTGTACGCAAACGGAGCGTTGGTGAATTGGTGCGGCAGGTGTATGCCGAAATCATCGAGAAAACTCGTGAAATAGCCCGTCCAGCTCACCGCGACTGCCGAAGCGGACACGCCGTATTCGAGCACCATGTTCCAGCCGATGAACCAGGCCGCGAGCTCGCCAAGCGTAGCGTAGGCATACGAATAGGAACTGCCCGACATCGGGATCAGCGTGGCGAACTCCGCGTAGCACAACGCGGTGAAACTGCAGCCGACCGCGGCCAGAATGAAAGCGAGCAGAACGGCCGGACCGGCGTGCTCGGCCGCCGCTTGTCCAGTGATGACGAAGATGCCACCGCCGATCACGGCGCCGATGCCGATGGCGGTCAATCCGACCGGACCCAGCGTGCGTTGCAGGCGCGGGCCTTCGGTCGGCTCGTCGTTGGCGAAGTCGGTTTTTTTGGCGAGCAGCTGCTTGAGCATTCGATTTTTATCCGCCTTGCGAAAGCGCCAAGCCGGCGCATGGCCGGCTTGGTCGGTTCATCGTTTCCGTTTCACGATTTTCAGTTCGGGCTCTCGGTGCCGTTGGCCAGGTGACTGCGCTTGTAGCCGTACAGCGAATAGAGGATGAGTCCGAACAGCGCCCAACCGACGAAGAACAGTTTGGCGAACGGACTCAAATTCACGAACAGCAGCAGGCATCCGGCGACTGCGAGCGGGCAGACGATCCACGCAAACGGAGTGCGGAACGGGCGCGGGCGATTCGGCTGCGTCTTGCGCAGGATCAGCACACCGACGGCCACCATCGCGAACGCGAGCAAGGTTCCCGAGTTCGACGTGTCGGCCAGTTTGCCGACCGGCAATATCGCAGCGCTGATCGCAACGATGATTCCCGTGATCACCGTGATCACATGCGGCGTGAAGAAGCGTGGATGCACTTTCGACAGCGCATCCGGCAACAGACCGTCACGTGACATCGTGAAGAAAATACGCGTCTGGCCGAACATCATCATGAGAATGACCGATGGCAACGCGAGGATCGCGGCAATGCCGATCCAGTTGCCGACTGTGGTATGGCCGAGCAGGCGCATGACGTGGGCAAGCGGCTCCTTGCTGCATACCAGAGCCTGCGAATTGGCGCAGGCTGCGGCCATCTCGGGGCTGCCCGGATCGAGCACGACGCCTGCCGCGTTGACCATCGGCTGCGCGCCGACCGAACCGGCGGCGCTGTAGCCGACCAGCAGGTAATACACCGTGCAGATGCCGAGTGAGGCGATCAGTCCGATCGGAATATTGCGATTCGGGTTCTTGGTTTCTTCGGCGGCGGTGGATACCGCATCGAAGCCGACATAGGCAAAGAAGATCGAGGCCGCCGCGCCGAGCACGCCGACGCCACCGGTCGGATTGCCCCAGCCGCCGGGCAGGAGCGGATGGAAGTTCGCGCCGTTGACCGCCGGAAGGGCGAGGAAGATGAAGACCGTCAGCGCGATGATCTTGATCGAGACGAGCACCGCGTTCACGCGCGCGCTCTTGGAGGTGCCGATGTACAGCAGCACCGTGACGGCGAGGCCGATCAGGAAGGCAAGCAGATTGAACGTGCCTCCCGACATCGGTCCTGCGCGCAATGGCTCAGGCAAGGCGTAGCCGTTCGCGAGCAGCAAGCCGTTCATGTAGCCGGACCAGCCGACGCAGACGGTAGCCGCACCGATGCCGTACTCGAGGCCGAGCGCCCAGCCGACGATCCAGGCGACAAACTCGCCGAGCACGCCGTACGTGTAGGTGTAAGCCGATCCGGACACCGGCACCATCGCTGCCAGTTCGGAATAGGCGAGGGCGGCCAAGCCGCAGACGATCGCGGCGATCACGAACGCGATCATCATGCCCGGCCCGGCTTTCTGGCCGGCCTCGGCAGTCAGGACGAAAATACCGGTGCCGATCACGGCGCCGATTCCGAGCAGGGTCAATTGAATCGGGCCAAGCTGCCGCTTGAGCGATTTCTTTTCTGCCGTTTCGAGAATCTTGTCGAGCGGCTTGACGCGCCAAAAAATCATTGTTCCCTCCCCGGGATCTGGATGCAGCGGCAGGACGCGCAGCGCCCCAACTGGCGCAGCGGCGCGGCTACCATACGCGAGGGCCACGCAAGGGGCAACTGCCGCCGGGTTGCGATGGGCTACCGCGAGCCGCTTATGCGCGACCGCCGAATTCGCCGGTCACGGTGCTGACGAGGATCTTCTCGCCGGTCGTTACGTATTCCGGCACCTGGATTTCCATTCCGGTGTTGAGCCTGGCGGGCTTGGGTCGCTTCGTCGCCGTGGCGCCCTTGAGTTCTGGCGCTGTGTCGACGACTTCGAGCGTCACGGTCGGCGGCAATTGCAGTGCGACCGGCTGGCCGTCGATCAGTTGCACATAGCAGCCTTCGAGGCCGTCCGCTATGAAACCGGCGGCATCGCCGATCACCTCGCGGCCGAGCAGGTACTGCGTGTAGTCCTCGGCGTCCATGAATACGAACGTGTCGCCGTCGACGTAGGAAAAATTCGCCGCGCGACGCGCGAGTTCGGTTTCCTTGAGCTCGTCTTCGGCGCGCAGGGACAGATCGAGCTTCTGCGCGCCGGGCACGCTGTACATCGTGAAGCGGAAGGTGACATTGCCGCCGCGACCCTGCGGCGCGCTGCGATCGACGTCGCGCACCTGCCAGACCCGGCCGTTGTGTTCGACGACGTTGCCGCGCTTGATCTCGTAGGCTTTCATTTCGGTGCCAGCCGGATTGCGCCGTCGACGCGGATGACGCTGCCGTTCAAGTAGCGGTTTTCGAGGATGAAGGCGACAGTGCTGGCGAATTCCTCCGGCGTGCCGAGCCGCGACGGATAGGGTACTTGTGCACAAAGCGAATCGTATACTTCGGACTTCATGCCATCGACCATCGGCGTGTGGAACACTCCGGGCGCCACCGTCATCACGCGCACGCCGATGCGCGCGAATTCGCGCGCCATCGGCAGCGTCATGCCGACGATGCCGCCCTTGGATGCCGAATACGCGGCTTGCCCGATCTGGCCCTCGTAGGCGGCGATCGACGCGGTGTTGACGACCACGCCGCGTTCGCCGTCGGCGCCCGGCGCGTTGCGCTGCATGACATCTGCCGCGGACTTGGCCACGTTGAAGCTGCCGATCAGGTTCACCATCACCGTGGTCTGGAACGTCTTCAGCGGCATCGGGCCTTCCTTGCCGAGCACGCGGCCCGCGCCGAGGATGCCGGCGCAGTTGATCGCGGCGTTGAGGCCGCCCATGCGCTCGGCGGCTTGCTTCACCGCCGCGGCGACGCCGTCTTCGCTGGTGACGTCGGTGCGCTGGTAACTTGCCGCGTCGCCAAGCTCGGTAACCGCCGCGGCGCCTTTTTCGTCATTGATGTCGAACAGCGCGACTTTCGCGCCGTGGCCGACGAGGTGCCTGGCGACGGCGAAACCGAGGCCGGAGACGCCGCCGGTGATAACGGCCCTGATTTGATCGAGTTGCATGCGTGAAACCCTTTGCGAGGGCGCGCATTGTACATTCCCGTTTGCCCTGCGCGTAGCGGCGCGGCGCGAATTCGGCACTGTTTCGGCCAGTTACAACGCGCGAATGAAAAACCGGTTGCAGCCGAAATGTCCGGTGCTGCCGAGCGCACTACACAGTGGCTCGAAATCGTGACGCGCATAGAGTTTCTGCGCCGCGTCCATGCCGGTAAGCGTTTCCAGGTAGCAGCGGGCGTAGCCAAGTGCTCGCGCGGCTTGCAGGCAATGCCGCATCAACGCGTCGCCGGCGCCGAGTCCGCGCAGTTCGCGCAGGAAATACATCTTGCGCAGCTCACAGACGCCGGCCTCGCCGACGAGCGGCGCGATGCCCGCGCCGCCGCACACGCGGCCATCCAGTTCAACGACGAAATACGCACGACCTTCGCACGCATAGGCGCCGTGCATGTCGTCGACCTCCGCATCGTGAATCGCGAAACCCGGTCCGTCCGCACCGAACTCGGGCATTACCTTGCGGATGATCGCGGCAACGGCGATGTTGTCGGCGGCGGTGATTGGGCGAATCGAGAAACTCACAGAGGTCTGCGGAAATCCAGGTCGTAGCGCGAGCCATGCACGAGCACGTGCACGCGCAGATTGGTGATGCTGATCGGTTCGCTCGGCCCGGCATCGGCGACGTTGGAGTGACCGACATCGGATGGATCGACCACGGTGATGCTGCCGTGGCCGACGACTTCCATGACGTTGTCGGGGCCGACGAAACCGGCCGTGTCGGGATCCAGGCCGATGCCGAGCGCGAACGGATTGAGCGCGAGTGCGCCGAGCAGGCGGCCGAGGCGGTCCGCGCCGGCACCGCCCTGATCGATGACGAGCCGGTTGGTCAGGCCGAGCCCGGGCGCGAGCGTGACATTGCCCATGCGCGGTGACGGTCCATGCGCACCGCCGCCGAGCATGTGTTCCGGCAACACCGCCGCACCGGCGCCGATGCCGCCGATCGCCACTCCCTCCGCATTGCGTCGACGCAACAGGCGCGCGAGCGGCGTGCCGCCGAGCATCGCCGACAAGCGCAACGGCTGGTCGGCATACAGAAGGATGCAATCGGCGTGTTCGACAGCGCCGAGTGCCGTCTGGCGTTCGGTGTCGCTGCGATGCGTGAGCGCGATGCGCTGCACTTCCCCGGCGCCGTTGGTAATCAGTCGCGAATCCAGATCATCGACCAGTGGGTCGTCCGTCGTCGTAGCCGTGATCAACACGACACGCGAGCGCTGGCGCAACATCGCCATCAAGCGCTTGAAGATGCCAGTCTCGCCGGTGCCGCGCACGGTGGCGCCGACCGGAATCAGATATCCGCGGGATTGATCGGGGGCTATTTTGGCGGGCATGCGTTACTCCGCTTGAAGTCGCCGGATTATAGCCAGCCTTCAGCTTGCGCCGGCCAGCGTCTTCAGGATCGCATCCAGCGCCTGCAACGGCGCTTCGGGTTGGGTCAAAGCCGGCAAATTGCCGCGTATCTTCGCGGCGAGCGCATCGCGTTGCGTGCGGTCGTTGGCGATTTCCACGGCGCGTTCGGCCAGTTGTTGCGGTTGTTCGACAATGAGCTCGGAGCAATCCAGGTGCCGCAGCATCGCCATGGACTGGCGTCCGCGCATGAAGCGACCCGGGCAAGTGACGATCGGCAAGCCACAGTGCAGCGCATCGAGGCTTGTGTTGCCGCCGGACCAGTGCAGGCTGTCGAGCATGACATCGCACGCGAGGTTCACGCGCAGATAATCGGCGCGGCTGCGCGTCGGCAGAAACACGGCGCGTTCCGCCAGGGCGAAGCCGCGCTCGGCGAAACGCCGGCCGAGTCGGTCAGTGAACGCGCGTTGGGCGCCGTCATCGCTGCCAGAGAAGAATACGAGTTTGGCGTTTGCATCGCGGCGAACGAGGTCGACAAATACATCGTCGTTGTCCGGATGCAGTTTGAACAGCGATTGCGGCACGAGGTAGAGCATGCTGCGGTCCGGCAAACCGATTGCGGAACGAGCGGCGGGCGTTGGGATTTCCGGGCTTAGATAACGTGTCCCCAGGGCCGGCAGTGTGAACAACTGCTCGGTATATTGCGATTGGGCAGCAGCGGGTTCCATCTCGGCGCAGGAAATAAATGCATCGATCGTCGGCAGGCCACTGGTGACCGGGTGTCCCCACCCGCATGCCTGATGCGGTGCCAGCCGCAGTGCCGCGAGCGCAAGCGTGCGGTAATCCATGCCGAGTTCCGGATAAACAATCAGGTCGGCACCGAGCTCGTGCAGGCGCGATGCATTCTCGGCGACGCCGGAGTTGAGCGTGAGTTCGCCGTGAGCGGCGCGAGCAAGGCGCTCGGTCAATGCGTCGCGGTAGCTGCCGACATGCACCAGCATCAATTCCCAGCCGCTCGTTGCGAGGAATTCAACCCAGGACGCGAAGTAGGCGCCCGCGGTGCAGTCATGAAAGCGGCTCGACACCATTGCCAGGCGCGGACGCGCGCGGCTCGTGTGCGCGAGCGGGAAGGCCGGCAACAGCGTCTGCACGGAATCGCTGAGCCAAACGCCGAACATGCGCTGCGGCTCGCAGTCGTCCTCGCCCTGATAGGCGAGATGAAAGTTATCCCACAACAATGCCTCCGGCGGTGGCGCAATCGCGGCGATGCGCCGCGCCGGATACGCGTCGACGAGCGCGGCAAGGCGCGCGCGGTAGCTGGCGCGCGTATTTTCGAGATCCGCGGGATCGGCATAGATCGAGGGCAAGCCGAGCGCGTCGGCGATGTCGATGCGCAAGCGTTCGCCATCGTTCGTCGCGGATCGGCGCAACGCCGCGAGGATCTCTCGACTGCCGGCCAGATCACTGTCTTTGCGCAACTGCCGGGCGAATTCGTGCGCCCAGGATCGCGCTTGCGGGCGTTCTGCGATCAAGCGCAATGCCAGCCCCTTGGCGGCGTCGCGCGAACTGGACTCGAGCAGCAGGCGACTGCATTGCTGCAGTTCCTCGCGTGTGCCGCCGGTGCTCGCGAGCGATTCGAGCAGCGCTGCCGCTCGCGGTTTGTCGCCCATTGCAAGATGCGCTTCGGCCAGCTTCAACACCGCAGCATGGTCCGCAGGGTGGTCAGCGACGACGCGGCGAAGTTCGGCAGATGCGCCGGCCGCATCGCCGCGCTCGAGCAGCGCAACGCCAAGATTGAAGCGCGCGTCCAGATTGGTCGCGTTGGCTTCGATGGCCTTGCGGTATGCGGCAATGGCATCGTCCACCGCTTTTCTGGCTTTTTCCGCGTTGCCGACGCGCAGCCAGCACACCGATAGCGTATTGCGCAATTTCGTTTGCGCCGGCTGCGCGGCGATCAGTACCTGCAAGTCTGCGATCGCATCGAGCCAGCGTTCGCCCTGGAGCGCGGCATTCACGCGCAACACGCGCGTCTGCGCGTCGGTGGCATTCATGCAACGGCCAATCCGACCTTGCTGTTGTTGGCGCGGTTCAATTGCGAGCTGAGCCAGCGTCCCGTCTCGATCAGTTTGGACAGGTCGATCCCGGTTTCGATGCCCATGCCTTGCAGCATATACACGACATCCTCGCTGGCGACATTGCCGGTTGCGCCGCGTGCGTACGGGCAGCCGCCCGCGCCGGAAACGGAGCAATCGACGACCGCGACGCCAAGCTCGAGGCAAGCGAGAATGTTGGCCAGCGCCTGTCCGCGCGTATCGTGGAAATGCACCGCGAGCGCGGACATCGGCACTTGCTCGGCAACGGCCGCGAGCATCGATTTCGCTTTGACCGACGTGCCGATGCCGATCGTGTCGCCGAGCGAGACTTCGTAGCAGCCCAGATCGTGCAGACGCTTGGCGACGCGCACGACGTCGGCTATCGCTACCTCGCCTTGATAGGGGCAGCCAAGCACGGTCGAAACATAACCGCGCACGGCCACGCCATCGACCTTGGCGCGTTCGATCACCGGCATGAAGCGCTCGATCGACTCGTCGATCGAGGCATTGATGTTCTTGCGGTTGAATGCCTCGCTCGCGGCGGTGAATACGGCGATTTCGGCGGCGCCGACGGCGCGGGCGCGCTCGTAGCCCTGCAGGTTCGGCACGAGCACCGGGTAGCGTACGCCGGGTGTTTTGCGCACGGACGTATAGACGTCCGCAGCGTCGGCGAGCTGCGGTATCCACTTCGGGCTGACGAAGCTGGTCGCCTCGATCGTCTGCAGACCGGTGCCGGACAGCCTTTCGATCAATTCGATCTTCGTCGCCGTGGGCAGAAACGCCTTCTCGTTCTGCAGTCCGTCGCGCGGACCGACTTCAACGATTCGAACGTGGCGGGGCAGAGCGGTCATCTGGACTTCTTGGCGGGTGGACGGATCAGCGCCTGCTCGAATTCATCGAGCGTTTGCTTGTGGCGCAGGAGTTTCGTCGGTTTCTGACCGTCGAAAATGGGTTGCTTGCGGACAATATCAAGCATGCGCGCGCGGTCGCCGCGCACGTATACGTGCAAATCGCTCGATATCTTGCTCACGGTTCCCTCGAGCTTGCCTTCGATCACGAGCTGCGCGACGCGCTCGCTGTTGACCTGGGTGATTTCAATGTCGTCGCCGCGCACACGGTAGCGCGCGAAATAGAACGACTTCGCCGGCACGGGCTCGATGCCATATGGGGGTTTGATCTCGCCGAGGCTCTTGAGCGAGGTATCGGCGACGACCAGATAGTCCTTGCCGTCGACGTGCACGTAATTCATCGGTACATGGATACGCTTGAGCGGGCCGCCCGTTTCCGGCTGGTCCGCGACGATGAAATGACATTCGTCGTCGACGTAAATCGCCGTCGCTTCGCTGTTCGTGTCCGTATCGGTCCACAAGCCTTTCCAGCGCTCGTCGCAGGTTTCGATGTTGTCGCCGAGCGGCGACTCGAAGCGTGTTTCCACACAGCCGCCGAGCAACAGCAGAGCGGGAAGCAGCAGGCGCAATTTCATTTTGACGGCTCCGCAAAGCGCACCAGCACGGCGTCGGCGTCGACGAAATCGCCGGCCTTGGCGTGCAGCGATGCGATCGTCGCCGCCTGCGGCGCTTTCAGGCCAAGTTCCATTTTCATGGCTTCGATCACAATGAGCTCCTGACCGGCTTCGACTCTCTCACCATCCTTGACCTTGACCAGCACGATGCGTCCAGGCATCGGTGCGGTGATGCGGTCACCACCAGCCTGCGATGCTGCCGTGTAAGCGAATGCGCCAACGCGCTCGAAGCGAACGCGCTGTTTGCCGTCGTGCAGCGTGACGGCGGCCGTGTCGACGCTGCAGCGATAGCGGCGCGCAACGCCGTCGAACTTCGCGCTGAGTACACCCGCGACCTGTTGCGCCTGAGCGATCGCGCAATGCTGATCGCCGCTGGCCAGCGCATAGGCACCCTTCGCGCCGTGAGCCTCGACCTCGATGCGCTGCCCGCCCTGCGTGAAGCAGACGATGCGCTTGCCGGGATGACCGAGGCGCCACGCGTCGGCGGCGTTCCAAGGCGAGTGCGGATCGTCTCCCGCGCGTGCAACAGCGGGAGCTTCGGCTTCTTCGCTCAGCAGCACGGCGCTGGCTGCAGCGAACAACGTGGCCTGCGTCGGCGCGGTATCCGCGGGTAGGAATTCGTCCAGGTGCCGGTCGAGATAGCCGGTGTCGATGCGGCCTTCGATCACGGCGGAATGACGCACGAGCCGTTCGAGAAACTCGATGTTGGATTTCGGTCCGACGATCTCGCACAGCGCGAGCGCCTCGCGCAGGCGCGTGAGCGCGTCCGCGCGCGTACGATCCCAGACGACGAGCTTGGCGATCATCGGATCGTAGAAGATCGTCACGGTGTCGCCCTCGATCACACCACTGTCGATGCGCACGTGCGCGTTCGGCTCCGGCAGTCGCAGTCGCTGCAATTTGCCGGAAGCGGGCAGGAATCCGGCTTGCGGGTCTTCGGCGTACAAACGCAGTTCGATTGCATGACCGTCGGCCGGCACTGACTTGTTGCGAATCAGCGAACCCGGCAATGCCTCGCCGGCTGCGACGCGCAACTGCAAGTCCACCAGATCCAGATGCAGCACCATTTCGGTGACCGGATGTTCGACCTGCAGGCGCGTGTTGATTTCCATGAAATAGAAATCGCCGGCCGGGCCGACAATGAATTCAACTGTGCCCGCATTGACATAGCCCAGCGCGCGGCCGGCGGCGACCGCCGCCTCGCCCATGCGCGCGCGCAACTCGGGCGTGAGGAACGGCGAGGGTGTTTCCTCGAGCACTTTTTGATAGCGACGCTGCGCCGAGCATTCGCGTTCGTTCAGGTGCACGATATTGCCGTGCGTGTCGCCGAATATCTGGAATTCGATATGACGCGGCGTTTCGATGTAGCGCTCGAGCAGCACGCGCTCGCGGCCGAATGCGTTTTTCGCTTCCCGTTGACACGACTCGAGGCTGGCGGCGAACTCCTGTGCATTGCGCACCACGCGCATGCCCTTGCCGCCACCACCGTGTGCGGCTTTGATCATGAGCGGGAAACCGATGCGCTGCGCCTCACGTGCAAGCACGGCGTGGTCTTGATCGGCACCGGTGTAGCCCGGCACGACCGGTACACCGGCGGCTGCCATCAGTTCCTTGGCGCCCGCCTTGGAACCCATCTTGCGCATCGACTCGGCGCTCGGACCGATGAACGTGATCCCGGCTTTTTCGCAGCTTTCGGCGAAGTCCGCATTCTCGGACAAGAAGCCGTACCCCGGATGGATAGCCTGCGCGCCGGATCGCTTCGCCACTTCGATGATCGCGTCGCCACGCAGATACGAATCCGCCGGCCGCGGCCCGCCGATCGGATAAGCAGAATCGGCTTGGCGCACGTGCTGAGCGGTGGCATCAGCTTCCGAATACACGGCGATGGTTTCAATGCCCAGGCGTCTACACGTGCGCATGACGCGGCAGGCGATTTCGCCGCGATTGGCGATCAGGATCTTTGTGAACATTGGTGTTTATTCCAGCTCCCACCTGGGCTGACGCTTGTCGAGAAAAGCACTGAGCCCTTCCTGACCCTCGGGCGACACCCGTAGCCGCGCGATCAGCGCCGAAAGTTTCCTGTCGGCGACCAGCGTATCCGGATGCGCCACTGCGCCGAGGCGCAGCACGAGCTGCTTGGCTTCATGTTGGGCGATCGGTCCGCCTTTGGCGAGCCAGGCCAATATGCCGTCGGTGGAGTCGTCCAGACGGTTCGCCGCGACGACGTGATGCACGAGGCCGATACGCAGAGCTTCGCTGGCGTCGAACACCTCGCCGGTGACGAACAGACGGCGCGCCTGACGCGCACCGATGGCAGCGATTACATAAGGCGAAATCACCGCGGGAATCAGGCCGAGTTTGACTTCCGTGAGCCCGAACTTCGCCGTATCCGCGGCGATCGCGATGTCGCAGCACGCGATGAGTCCGACGCCGCCGCCGTACGCGGCGCCGTTCACGCGCGCAATCGTGGGTTTCGGAAATACGTTCAACTTGTGCATCAGTGCGGCGAGGCGCTCTGCATCGATGCGGTTGTCGGACTCGCCGGCTTTCGCCATGCCGCGCATCCAGTTCAGATCCGCGCCGGCCGAGAAGCTCGAGCCTGTGCCCGTGAGCACGACCGCGCGAACATTCGCGTCGCGTTCGAATTTCGTAAGCGCGTCGGTGAGTTCGGCAACCAGCGTGTCGTCGAATGCGTTGTGCACGTCGGGACGGTGGATCGCGACGGTGACAACCTTGCCGATCGTGGTGATTTCGAGTGCGTGCGCCATCCCATTTCCCCGCATCGTCCGGACGCGACGATCATAGCCGTTTGCATGCGCGCAAGAGAACTTTTGGCTACGAAGATCAGTTGCTAGACTCGATGCCATGTCGATGTTGCGAATCTACTTGCGCGTGCTTGCGTTGCTGGCGCCGGAAAAAGCGCTGGCGATCACGCTGGCGATCGCCAACCTGTCGCTGGCGGGCGTGTATTTCCTCGAGCCGTGGCTGTTCGGCCGCGTCGTCGACGCGCTCGCCGCGCAAGGCCGCGGCGAAGCTTGGCGCTACATCGGCTGGTGGGCGGCCGTGGGACTTGGCGGCGTGGCCGCGAGCGTGTGGGTTTCGCTGCATGCCGATCGGCTCGCGCACCGGCGCCGGCTCGCGGCAATCTCGGCGTTCTTCGAACACGCGATCGCCTTGCCACTCGCGTTCCACGGCCAGCATCACACCGGCCGCCTGCTGCGCATCATGCACGGTGGCACGAGCAATCTGTTCGGCCTGTGGCTCGGGTTTTTTCGCGAGCACCTGGCGACGCTGTTTTCGATCGTGGTCATGGTGCCGCTGGCCCTGCAAATGAATTGGAAGCTGGCGCTGCTGATGATTGCGCTGATGGTCAGCTTTGCCGTGTTCAACGCGATCGCGATGCAGCGCACGCACCAGCAGCAGGCTGAAGTCGAGGAACTGCACCACGCGATTTCCGAACGCGCCGGCGATGTGTTCGGCAACGTACTCGTCGTGCAGAGCTTCACGCGTCTGGCCGCGGAAGTGGACGCGATTCGCGAGATGATGAATCGCGTGCTCGCCGCGCAATATCCGGTGCTGCGCGGCTGGGCCTGGCTGTCGGTCGCCAATCGTGCCGCCAGCACGCTGACGATCGTGGCGATCTTCGCGCTGGGCGCTTCGCTCAACGGCAAAGGGGAAGTGAGCGTCGGCGGCATCGTCAGTTTTGTCGGCTTTGCGATCATGCTGATAGGCCGGCTCGAACAGTTCGCGTCGTTCATTTCCGGGCTGTTCTTCCAGACGCACTCGCTCGGCGATTTCTTCGCCGTGCTCGACACGGGCGAAGTGATGCACGAAAAGCCCGGCGCACCGGACTTGCCGAATGTGAAAGGCGAAGTCGTATTCGAGAATGTTTCGTTCGGCTACGACGTCTCGCATCCGGCGTTGAAGAACCTGAGTTTCACGGCAAAGGCCGGCAGCACGATCGCGTTGGTCGGTCCGACCGGCGCCGGCAAGACCACGGCATTGAGCCTGCTCTATCGCGCTTACGATCCGAGCAATGGCCACATCAGGATCGACGGCATCGACATCCGCGACGTGAGTCTGCATTCGTTGCGTCAGCATATCGCCGTCGTATTCCAGGATCCGGGACTGTTCTACCGTTCGATCATGGACAACCTGCGCATTGGCGACCCGCAGGCCAGCGAGGAGGAAATCCTCGCCGCCGCGCAAGCCGCAGAGGCGCATGATTTCATCGTCGTCAAGCCCGAAGGCTACGCGACGCTCGTTGCCGAGCGCGGGCGGTCGCTGTCGGGAGGCGAACGTCAGCGCCTGGCGATTGCGCGGGCGATGCTCAAGGACGCACCGATCCTGATCCTTGACGAGGCCACGAGCGCGCTCGACAACGTCACCGAGGCGCGCATCCAGCGCGCGCTCAACGCGGTGATGGAGAACCGCACGACGTTCGTGATCGCGCATCGGCTGACCACCGTGCGTAACGCCGACCTGATCCTCGTGCTCAAGGACGGGGAACTGGTGGAGCAGGGGCGCTACGCAGAGCTGGTGAAGCAAGGGGGCCTCTTCTCCGAGCTCGACGCTTCCGGCAAGTTCGTCCCGGACGCGCAGGAGCAGCCGACGGCCGAGGAAGCGGCGGTTGTCGCCGGCTGAATCCCGAGAGTACGGGCTTCAGCCTCTCTTGAAAAAGCAAATGCGAACCATTATCATTTACATATGGACACGCCCTGCCGGATTGCCGCTATGACGCTCGCCCTCGTCTGCCTGGCGGGACCGGTGCGTGCGGCGGATATCGAGGCGAAGCTGACGATCCGCGATCACAAATTCGAACCAGCCCAGTTGACGGTGCCGGCGGGTGCGAAGATCAGACTTTCGATCGAGAACCAGGACGCCACCCCCGAAGAGTTCGAAAGCCACGAGCTCAATCGCGAAAAGATCGTGGTCGGCAACGGCACGATCACCGTGTTCATCGGCCCACTCGATGCCGGACGCTATCCGTTTTTCGGCGATTTCCACCAGGAAACCGCGCAAGGCGTGCTGGTGGCGCAGTAGTCATGCTCGGCACCGGCCTCCTTGTTTTCCGTGAAGTGCTCGAAGCGGCGCTGATCGTCAGCATCGTCTGTGCAGCCACGCGCGGCGTGGCCGGACGCGGACGCTGGGTCGGCAGCGGCGTCGGCGCGGGCGTGCTTGGTGCGATCCTCGTCGCCGCGTTCGCGAATGTCATCGCCGCGGCAATCAGCGGCATCGGTCAGGAATTGTTCAATGCTTCGATCCTGCTGGCAGCGGTCGTCATGATCGCCTGGCATGCGATCTGGATGGCCAGCCACGGCAGGGAACTCTCGGCGCACATGAAGAGCGTCGGCAACGCGGTGCAGGCCGGTTCGCGTCCGCTTTCGGCCTTGCTGATCGTCGTGGCGATTGCGGTGTTGCGTGAAGGTTCGGAAGTCGTGCTGTTCCTCTACGGCCAGGCCGCGAGCGGCGCCGGCGTGGCCGCGCTCACCGGCGGCATCGCGCTTGGCGTGATCGGCGGCGTCGCGGTCGGCTTCCTGCTGTACTTCGGCTTGCTCGGTATCCCGATGCGCTATTTCTTCTCGGCGACGAACTGGCTGATGCTGCTGCTCGCCGCGGGCCTTGCCTCGCAAGCTGCAGGATTTCTGATCCAAGCCGATGTGCTGCCTGCGCTCGGCAATCGCATCTGGGATACCTCGGCGCTGCTGTCGAATGCATCACTGATGGGCAAGACCCTGCACACGCTGATCGGTTACGACGCGCAACCGGCCGGCATGCAGATCGTGTTTTACGCGATAACGGCGATCGCGATCGGCGTCGGCATGAAGCTGTGGGGAAATCCCGCGCGCGCGTCGCGGCAAGCCAGCGCTGCCGCGTAGTTACCCGCCCAAGCCGTTGGGCTATGGGTCGAACGAATTCCGGAAGATCACCATCTCGATCACTCCGCCCATCGACGCGTGATTGCCGCAGTTGTAGTAGAGCCGCTCGGGCGCGTTGAGCGGCACGTCGAAATGAATGCCGGTGGCGGAAGTCACGCCGTTGTCGGAAAGTCCGGCTCCGGTGTACGCGTTCGCGGATCCGATACTGTCCTGGGTATTGATGTAGAAGCTGTGGATGCCGGCAAGGCCGGTTACGGTAAATGTGTAGGTTTGCCCGCGGGCCAAGTAGAGGGTTTGCCCGCGAATGGGCGATGCGCCGTCGACGCTGACGTTCCAGGCATACGTGTCGTGCTTGGCTCCGGACAGGATCGGCCAAATCGCAAAGTCGTTGGCCTGTACGGTCGTGGCCAGCAATACGGTGGTGCCGGCACACACGCGGGCGAGCGCTCTCGGCGAATTCATCGACGTGGGTTCCCCTTTTTCTGATATTCCATCTTACATCCGGAACACGCCAAATCGCTGCTTCTCGATCGGTGCGTTGAGCGCCGCGGAAATCGCCAGTCCGAGCACGCGCCGCGTATCGGCAGGATCGATTACGCCGTCGTCCCACAGACGCGCCGTTGCATAGTAAGGATGGCCCTGACGCTCATATTGTTCGCGGATCGGCGTTTTGAACGCGTCTTCCTCTTCCTTGCTCCATGACTTGCCGGCGCTTTCCAGGCCATCTCGGCGCACGGTGGCGAGTACGCTGGCGGCCTGTTCCCCGCCCATCACGCTGATGCGCGCGTTCGGCCACATCCACAGCATGCGCGGCTGATAACCGCGTCCGCACATCGCATAGTTACCCGCGCCGAAACTGCCACCGATGATCACGGTGAATTTCGGTACATGCGAGCAAGCGACGGCCGTGACCATCTTCGCGCCATCCTTGGCGATGCCAGCGTGTTCGTATTTCCGGCCAACCATGAAACCGGTGATGTTCTGCAAAAATACCAGCGGAATGTCGCGTTGGTTGCACAGCTCGATGAAGTGCGCGCCCTTGAGCGCGGATTCCGAAAACAAGATGCCGTTGTTGGCAACGATGCCAACCGGATAGCCGTATAAATGAGCGAATCCGCAGACCAGCGTCTTGCCGTAGCGGGCCTTGAATTCCTGGAATTCCGAACCGTCGGCGATGCGCGCGATGACCTCGCGGATGTCGAATGGCTTGCGCGTGTCCGCCGGTACGATGCCGTAGATTTCGTCCGCCGCATATTTTGGTTCGGCCGGTTCGCGTACGGCGAGCGGGACTGATTTCTTCCGGTTCAGATTCGCGACGATGTCGCGCGCGATCGCGAGCGCGTGTGCGTCGTTTTCGGCGAAGTGATCGGCCACGCCCGAAATCGACGTGTGGACATCGGCGCCGCCGAGCGATTCGGCATCGACGATTTCGCCGGTTGCCGCCTTCACCAGCGGCGGACCGCCGAGAAAGATCGTGCCCTGTTCCTTGACGATGATCGTTTCGTCGCTCATGGCCGGCACATAGGCGCCGCCGGCCGTGCACGAACCCATCACGACGGCGATCTGTGGAACGTTCAACGCGGACAACCGCGCTTGGTTGTAGAAGATGCGGCCGAAGTGATCGCGATCGGGAAATACCTCGTCCTGCAGCGGCAGGAATGCGCCGCCGGAATCGACCAGGTACACGCAAGGCAGGCGATTCTCGAGCGCGATTTCCTGCGCGCGCAGGTGCTTCTTTACGGTTATCGGAAAATAGGTGCCGCCTTTGACGGTGGCGTCGTTGGCGACCACAACGACCTGTTGGTCCTGCACGCGTCCGATGCCGGTGACGATGCCGGCGCCGGGCGCAGCGCCGTCGTACATGCCATGCGCGGCGAGCGGCGAGAACTCCAGGAACGGCGAGCCGGGATCGAGCAACGCGCGCACGCGCTCGCGTGGCAGGAGTTTGCCGCGTTCGGTGTGTTTGCCGCGTGCCTTGTCGCCGCCGCCGAGGGCGGCTTGGGCCATCTGCTTTTTCAGATCATCGACGGCGGCGCGCAATTGAGCGGCGTTGGCCTGGAACTCGGCCGAGCGCGGATCGATGTGGGATTCGATGACGGGCATTCTTTTGTCCTGAAAACAAATCGGCCGCTCGAGGCGGCCGATTCATCTTAACCGGATGACGCTCGGTTTAGTTCTTCTTGGCCGCGTCCACGGCCTGCTGAGCGGCTTCCTTTACGTCCGCGGCGCCTTGCTGCGCCGTTGCGCTGGTCTGCTGCGCGCTGGCGGCGGCCTGCTGGCCGGTGGCGGTCGCTTGCGCCGCCGACGCGGTAGCGCCGCTCACATCGCCGGCCTTCGCTTGCTGTACCGCCTGCTGAGCCTGCGCGGCGGCGGCTTGTGCCTGCTGCGCGGTCTGCGCGGCGGCCTGCTTGGTTGCTTCCGCGGCGGCCTTGGCCTTGTCGGCGGCGGCTTGCGCGGCTTGCTGGGCGTCGTTGCTGCATGCGCCGAGCGTGGCGGCGAGCGCGGCTGCGGCGAGGATGTGCTTGAACTGCATGGTTCTCTCCCTGGTGTGGTTTGCCAACGAAAATCCGGGCCGAGCTTACATCAATTCAACCGCCAAGGCGGTCGCTTCGCCGCCGCCGATGCACAGCGACGCCACGCCGCGTTTGCCGCCACGCTTCCGCAGCGCGTGGATCAACGTGACGACGAGGCGCGCGCCCGATGCGCCGATCGGATGGCCGAGCGCGCACGCGCCACCATTGACGTTGAGCTTTTCATGCTTGATGCCCAGTTCGCGCATTGGTGCCATCGCGACGACGGCGAACGCTTCGTTGACCTCGAACAAGTCGACGTCCTCGACTTTCCAGCCGGCCTTCTTCAGCACATTGTCGATCGCGCTGACCGGCGCGGTCGTGAACCAGGCCGGTTCTTGCGAGTGCGTGGAATGCGCGACGATGCGCGCCAGCGGCTCGAGGCCGCGCTTCTTGGCTTCGTCTTCACTCATCAGCACGGTCGCGGCGGCGCCGTCGGAGATGCTCGAGGAGGTCGCGGCGGTGACGGTGCCGTCCTTGCGGAAAGCGGGTTTCAGCGTCGGAATCTTTGCCGGATCGGACTTGCCCGGCTGTTCGTCGGTGGCGACTTCGACTTCGCCTTTCTTGCCGGCGACTTTCACCGGCACGATTTCCGCAGCGAACGCACCAGAGCTAATCGCCGCCTGCGCACGCTTGACCGATTCGGTCGCGAACGCGTCCTGTTCTTCGCGCGTGAATTTGTATTTGTCGGCCGTGGCCTCGGCGAATACGCCCATCGACTGGCCGTCATACGGATTGGTCAGCCCGTCCCAGGCCATGTGGTCGACGAACTTCGCATCGCCGTAACGCACGCCACTGCGCGCGTTGACCATGTGCGGCGCATTCGTCATCGACTCCATGCCGCCGGCGACGACGACGTTGGCCGAACCGGCCTTGATCAGATCGTTGCCCAACATGATTGCTTTCATGCCCGAGCCGCAGACCTTGTTGATCGTCGTGCAGCCGGTCGATTTCGGGATGCCGGCGGCGATCGACGCCTGGCGCGCCGGCGCCTGGCCGAGGTTGGCCGGCAGCACGCAACCCATGATCACTTCCGAGACATCGCCGGCGGCGACGCCGGATTGATCGAGCGCGGCCTTGATCGCGGCGGCGCCGAGCGTGGGCGTGGGCACGCCGGTGAACTGGCCGAGCATGGAACCGATGGCGGTGCGCTTGGCACCGACGATGACGACGGAAGAGGACATGATGAGACTCCGCTTGAGCAGGTTAGAACGCGAATTATAGACCTTCGGCAGATGGGGCCGACTTTGGGTTTTTCAGCCCTTCGTCAACCGAAATTGCGCTCGATCTGCTTGTTGATCTCTTCCTCGATCATCGGTTTCATCATGCCGAACAGGAAGCCGAGTTCGGCGTGCACGTGCACTTCGGCCTTGTTCACATGGATGTGGCCGTCCACACCGCTGCGCTGGAAATGCAGCGTATCGCCTTCCCATTGGCTGGTGATCTGGAATTTCTTGGCGATCGCCTTCGCGGTCTTGTCGACGGCGGCTTTGGCGTCCTTCAATGAGCGTCCGTGCTTGCGGCGGATGTCGATCTGAGCCACGTGGTCTGCTTCCTCGCTGCGATGCTGCTGATATGATGCCGGAAATGGGATAGGCGGGGGAGATGGGCGCGTGCGGACACTGCTGATCGTCTTGCTGATGCTGCCGGTCGCGCTGAGCGCGGCCACGATCGAGGGCCGCATCGCGCTGACCGCCGAAGGCAAGCCGCTGCGCTCCGAGGAAGCGCAGGACGCCATCGTCTATTTTCGCCCGAAGATTCCGGCAGCCAAGCCGCCGGCGCCAATGAAAACCGAGATGCGCACGGTGCGCAAGCAGTTCGTGCCGCGCGTGCTCGCGGTCACGGTCGGCAGCACGGTGCGATTCCCGAACGCCGATCCGATTCTGCACAACGCGTTCTCGACGTCGAAGGACAATGCCTTCGATGTCGGTCTGTACGGCGAAGGCGAGGGCCAGACCGTGACGTTTTCGCATGCGGGCTACGTGCGCGTGTACTGCAATGTGCATCACTCGATGATCGGACACATCCTCGTGCTCGACACGCCGTATTTCACCCACCCGGATGCGTCGGGCAATTTTCGCTTGACCAACTTGCCAAAAGGCGAGGGCGACCTCGTTATCTGGCACGAGCGCGCGAACCCATGGCACGCGGTCGTCGAAGCGGGCGCGCCATTGAACGACGTCGGGCTGGAGCTGACGCAGCGCAAGATTCCCCAGCACACCAACAAATTCGGCAAGCCGTACGGACGAGATCCCAATGGCGGATATTGAGACTCCGCAGCGCAGCGGCTTTTCGATGCCGCTGGCGATCAAATTCTTCCTCGGCTCCGCACTGCTGATTGCGCTCGCGGTGGCGGCCGCCGTCGTTACCACCTACATCAAGGGTAATTTGATTGCGCAAACCGCCGCGCGCGATGCACTGGCGACGAGCAGCGCGGTGCAAAAGGAAGTCGAACAGAACCGGCTGCAGCAATTGCAGTTCAAGGTGCAGGAAATCGCCGCCGACCCGAGCCTGGCCCGCTACGTCGCGCAGGCCGCAGGCGCGACGAGCAATCTTCCGGGTCTTTCCGACAGCGGCGACGCCGATACCAAGTCGATTCCCGATCTGCTCAAGGAACGCAAGGATCAATACGCGTTCGACATGGGCATCGTATTGGATGGCAAGGGCAACGTATTGGGCCGCAGCGATCAGACCGAAGCATTCGCCGAGTCGCTCGCCAAAGATCCGCTCGTGGAGCCCGCGATCGCCAAAGCCGCACCGTTCAGCGGCTACTGGCGCCTGGGCGACAAGTTGTATCAGGCGGCGATCGTACCGCTCGCGCAGGATCAGAACCTGGTCGGTTTTCTGCTGCTTGCGCAGGCCGTCAACGACGAATTGTGCCGCGAAATGGCGCGCGTCAGCGGTGCGCAGATTGCGTTCTGGCTGCCGGCCGACAAGCGCTTGGAACTGGTCGCGAGCTCCTTTGATGATGCCGGCAGCAAGGCGCTGCGCGAAGCGCTCACGATGCAGTCGCCCGATGTGCTCGCCGCGGTCGCGGCCGGCAAAGCGGTGCCGCGCGTCAATTTGAGTTTCGCGGGTCAAGAGTGGGGAGCGCAGATCCTGCCGACCGCGAGCGAAGGCGTTGGCCGGCTTGGCGCGGTGCTTGCGCTCACATCGACCGACAAGATCGTAGCCAGCTATCGCGACATCCTGCACTGGCTCGTCATTGGCGGCCTGGCTTCGATGTTCCTCGCGTTGTTGCTTTCGTATGTGTTCGCCAAGCGCATTTTGCGTCCGGTGCGCACGATGGCCGATGCCGCCGAGCAGGCCGCGGCCGGCAATTACCAGACACAGATTGGCGTGACCGGAAACGATGAGCTGGCGCGGCTGTCGCACGCGTTCGACTCGCTGCTGTCGGACTTGCGCGAGAAGAGCGACATCGAGGGCTACGTCGGCAATCTGTCGCGTTTCCTGCCCGATCCCGCACGCGAGCAGGCTTCGATCTCGCCGTCGAAAACGGCGACTGTGGCCAACCCCGATCCGCCGCGGCGTGAAAACGTTAGTCTGCTCGGGCTGGAGTTCCGCGAATTGGCCTCGGCCGATGCCGCCATCGCTCCGGAGCAAACCATCGCACTGTTCGGTCGCGTTGCTGCCGCGGTGAACATCGCCGCGGACGGCGCGAGCATCAAGCAGAACGCCGGCGCACGTTTTACGCTCGGTTATGGCGGCGATGCGCGTTTCACGCGCGCGCTGCATGCGCTCAAGCAGATACGCGAGCGCACGCAAGCGGAAGGTTTCGCTGCGCCCGCGGCGGCGCTGGTCTCCGGAGAGCTCGTGCACGGCGGCACCAAGACCGGCGTGCACGCCGTGCTCGGTGTCGCCAGTCTGCAGCTGGACCGCTTGTTGCCCGAAGCCGCGCCTGGGCAAACCCTTCTCACGCGCCAAAGTGGTGATGAGATCAAGGCCGCGCTCGGCGAGTCCCGGCTGGGCGTCACAACGGGTGCGGGCAGCGGCAAGCGGTTCTATGCGCTGTCGGATTCGGCGCTGCGCGATCTACCCGACGCGCCGGCCACGCACATCAGCAGCGAATCGGCGACCGTGGTGCCGGTGAGCAAGGCACCGAGCCGCCTCGCCACGAGCCGCATGACACCACTGGAATTCGGCGCGACGATCGGCGGGCGTTACCGGATTCTGTCCGAGCTTGGCGCCGGCGGCATGGGCGTCGTCTACAAGGCACACGATCTGGAACTCGACGACGTCGTCGCGCTGAAGATGCTCAAGCCGAACGCGCTGATGGATGCCGAGCAGATCGAGCGCCTGAAGAGCGAGATCAAGCTGGCGCGCAAGATCACGCATCCGAACGTGTTGCGCACGTTCGATTTCGGCGAAGTGGATGGCCATCCGTATATTTCAATGGAATACGTGCGCGGGTTGACTTTGCGCTACCTGCTCAATGAAACCCAGCGCATCCCTTACACGGCTGGACTGCGTATCGCGCGCCAGCTGTGTGCGGGCCTTGCCGCGGCGCACGAAGTCGGCGTGCTGCATCGGGACATCAAGCCGGAAAACCTGATCCTGGAGCAGACCGGCAACGCCAAGTTGATGGACTTCGGCATCGCGCGGCCGATTCGGCGCAGCGAGCCCGGTCACACCGAGCAGGGCACGTTTGTGGGCACACCGAACTATTCGCCGCCTGAACAACTGGCCGGTGAGGATCTCGACCAGCGCGCCGACATCTATTCAAGCGGCGTGCTCATGTGCGAGATGTTCTGCGGCAAATTGCCGTTCGCAGGCAGCAACACGCTGGAAATCTACATGGCGCAGACACAACAGGAACCGATCAAGCCATCGGAATACTGGAAGGAGATTCCGCCGACGCTGGAAGCGATCATATTGCGCTGCCTGCACAAGAAACCGGCCGATCGCTTCGCTTCCGCGACCGAGCTGTCGCAAGCACTTGCACAACTCAGAGGTTGATTTTTCATATAGTTATGATGCAATCTTAAAGTCTGTTCGCCGGCTGGAGACGGGAAGGGTCAGCATGCGCAGAATCGCAGGACTCATGTTACTGGCGCTCGCATCGGCTTCGGTCTTCGCCGCCGACGATCCGTTCGCCACGCCACTTGAGGAAAAACCCGCCTCCGCCTGGTCGTGGTTCGGCGATCTGATGTTGCGCTACGACCGCGTGACGGACATCCCGCGCCCGGTCGAGCCGGACATCCACGCGGTATTTGGCCGCGCGCGATTGGGCGTGCTGTACGACCCGATACCGACGCTGGAATTCGGCGCGGCCGTCAAGCTTGCCGACGCCAGTATCGCGAATGAGGAAAACCGCAGCTACAACCTCAACGAACGTGCCAACGATGTCGCGCTCGACCAAGCTTTCGTGCGCTGGCGTCCGAACGACACTACCTCGTTGCTTGCCGGCAAAGCCGTGTTCCCGCTGGAATTGAGCCCGATGGTGTGGGATTCCGACCTGCGGCCGATCGGCGTGAGCGGACAGTTTGCGCTTCCGGTCGGGGAATTCGATCGCATCGGATTCACGGCGGGTTATTTCGCCGGCGACCTGCCGTACGGCGACGATTCGCGCATCGGCGCGTTGCAAGCCGCATATCGTTGGCGCGAAGGCGCAGCGACCAGCGGCGCGGTACTGCTGTCGTATCTGGATTTTTCCGATCTGCAGCATGCCACACTGCAAGGGCTGACGCGCACCAACCGGCGCATCGGCACGCAGTTGGTCAGCGACTACCACTTGCTCGATCTGCAACTGGTGGGTCGTATGCACCCGTGGAACGAATGGCCGCTGGAAATCCGCGTGGACCTGCTGCGCAACGTGGGCGCCGACGATCTGCGCGACGGGGCGCGCGGCAGCATCGTACTCGGCGACCGCTTGCAACCGCACGGCTGGGAATTTGGTTTCGCCGCGCAGCGCATCCAGCGCGATGCGGCGATGGCCGCGTTCAATTCCGACGATTGGTGGTTCCACAGTTTCGCGCACGGCGTCATGCCCTGGATCGGCTACGGTTTCAATGCGACCTGGAGCTTGCGGGTGGCCGGTTTCCACGAGCAGCGCGACGCAGCAAAGGTGTATACCGACCGGTTGTTGGTTGACGTCAACGCGCGCTGGTGAGCGGCGCGCGTGTGCTAGAGTGAAGCGATAACCAGAATCGTCCCACATGCGCCTGCACTTTCCGAACAAAGAACATGCCGACGTCATTGTCGCGTCCGGCGACACCACGATCGGCTCGGCGCAGGACAACAACGTCGTTGTCAGCAAGCCTGGCGTCGCGGCACATCACATCAATCTGGCAGTAGCCGAGCGCAGCATCGTGCTCAGCGTCAGCGACGCGCAGGCGCGTGTGCACGTGAACGCGCGCCCGGTCCGCGAGAAAGCGCTGCTGCGCCTCGGTGACACGGTGAGCCTGGACACGATCCAGCTGCGGCTCATGCCCGATCGCGATGAATCGATCCGCACCAACGTTCCGACAGGTAACAGGAACGCCACGCCGCCACCTCCGGGCAGCGATGAGATGAACGCTACGCGCACGCGCCTGGCACCGGCGAAGGTCGTGCTGCGCGGCGTTTCCGGCAGCTATTTCGGCAAGATCGTACCGGTGCGCGGACGATTGGTCATTGGCCGCGGCAGCGACTGCGACCTCGTGCTCGACGAGGCCGAGATGTCGCGGCGCCATGCGGTGATCGAAAATTCCGGCGACGGCATCTACCTGCGCGACCTGGGTTCGGCCAACGGCACCTTCGTCAATGGCGTGCAGGTGCGGGATGCGGTGCTGCATCCGGATGACCAGATCGCATTCGACACGAACCGCTTTCTGCTCGAAGCGCCGAGCCTGCCGACGCGCGAGGAAGGTGATCAGGCGGGCGTCGACGTGGACAATTCCACGATCACGCAGACGATGCGAGCCGTACCCAGGCCAACCCAGCCGGCGCCCGCCAAGCCCGTTGATGATCGCAACAAGAACGATATCTGGTGGCTGATCGGCGCCGCCGCTCTGATCGCTATCGGCATTGCCGTTCTGTTCTACGTGTTCTGAGCAGGTGCCGCTGTAGCCAAGGTGCGGGCTCGTTTCGCAGCGAATTTCGGCAGGCGCAGCAGAAACAGCACGATCAGTACGCCGAGGTAAATCGCCGGTTCGCGGTGGTCGGCCTTGACCAGCCAGAGAAAGTGCAGCACGGCAAGTACGGCGATCAAGTACACGAGCTTGTGCAGACGCTGCCAGTGACGGCCGAGGCGGCGCATCATCGCGTTCGTCGAGGTCAGCGCCAGCGGAATCAGCAGCAGCCAAGCGGTAAACCCGACCGTGATGTAGGGCCGTTTGGCAATCTCCGTGAGCAACTGCGACCAGAATCCGCCGAGATCGACGACGAGATAGATCGTCAGGTGCACGGTTACGTAAAAGAAGGCGAACAAGCCGAGCATGCGCCGAAAGCGAATCGCCTTGTTCCAGCCGGTCAGGCGGCGCAATGGCGTGATCGCCAACGTGGCGAGCAGCAAGCGCAGTGCCCAATCGCCGCTGCGATGTTCGAGCTGGGCCACCGGGTCGGGGCCCAGCGCTTCGTGCCATATGTCCCATGCGAGCGCGGCCAGCGGCAGCAGGCACAGTGCGAACAGCAGGGGTTTGAATGCGGCAACCCGATCGCGGAATAACCGTCTTCCTCGCCCTGCCGCGCGCAGGGACGGCGCGGGCGATGGATGCGTATTCGCGCCAGAGCCGGCTCGGGCCCGGCGCTGCCCTCCGGCTGGCGCGTGAATGCGCGGGGAAGCGATGTTGTCGATTCTGTTCACGTCAAAAATACTTCCGCAGATCCATTCCCGTGTACAGGCTTGCGACTTGCTCCGCGTAGCCGTTGAACGGCTTCGTCGCGATACGGTTTCCGAGCAGACTGAAACCGTCGCCGGCAATGCGGCGTTCGGTTTTCTGGCTCCAGCGCGGATGGTCCACTTCGGGATTCACGTTCGAGTAAAACCCATACTCTTCGGGACCGGCCTGATTCCAGGTGGTCTTCGGCTGGGATTCGGTGAATTCGATTTTTACGATCGCCTTGATGCCCTTGTAGCCGTACTTCCATGGCACGACCAGGCGCAGCGGCGCGCCGTTCTGGTTTGGCAGCTCGTGTCCGTACATCCCGGTGGCAAGGATCGTCAGCGGATGCATCGCTTCGTCGATACGCAGACCTTCGCGATAGGGCCAGTCGAGTACCGGATAACTCAAACCCGGCATCTCTGCAGGCCGATTTACGGTTGTGAACGCGACATATTTGGCCTGCGCCGTGGGTTTGAAGCGCTTGAGCAAGTCGCCGAGCGGGATTCCAACCCATGGAATCACCATCGACCACGCTTCCACGCAGCGCATGCGATAGATGCGTTCCTCCAGCGCGTGCGGTTTCAGAATGTCTTCGAGCGTGAAGCGGCCGGTGACTTCGGCATGGCCGGCGATTTCAACGCTCCACGGCTGGGCGTGGAATCCGCCGGAGTGGGCGGCAGGATCGCCTTTGCCGGTGCCGAATTCGTAGTAATTGTTGTAGTGCGTGGCATCCTTGTAGCTCGTCCGGGATTCGCCGCCCGAGGTATCCAGACGGTGAGCGATGGTCAGGTTCTTGCCCGGAATCTCTTCAGTCGCCGTCGGCATCCCGGACGAAGTCTCGGATCGGCAGCCGGTCGCCAATCCCAATGCTCCAAGCCCGAGCAGTTGCAGCACTTCGCGGCGCCGCTGGTACACCGGTTCCGGCGTAATGGTGGAAGCAATCGCGTTGTGGCGGAATGATCTGTGCATGGGTTCTCCGGTACATTCATGAGACGGCCCGACGCGGCGCAACCTTACATTTTCCGCATCGGGGCCCTGAACGCGGCGCTATACTGGCCCGGAAGCAAGCTTAAAAGCGGGTTATGGAAGGGGAAGTTAACCTAGCAAGCGCATTCAGGTTCTCTTCGAGCCTGATCGCTGTGCTCGATGCCCGCGACGCTCGTGTCGTGGATGTCAATCGCGCGTTCGAGACCGAGCTCGGTTACAGCCGTGCCGATCTTCTTGGCAAGAGCTCGATCGAAATAGACTTCTGGCCGAACCCGGAAACGCGTTCGATGGTGTGGGCGCGCTTGCGCGGCGAACGCCGGGTGTGCGGAGAGCGGGTCGTGTTCCGTCATCACAACGGCCGCGAGTTCGCCGGGTCGCTGTATTGCGAGGTCTTCGAGCAGGGCGGCGCGAGCTATATCTTCGCGTTGTTCCAGAAGGTTTCCGGCGCAACCGAAGAAGATCAGCGTCAAGCGCTTGCCGCCGATGCCGGCAGTTATCGCGCGTTGTTCATGGCGGCCGCAGAAGGCTTGTACCGCAGCATGCCGGACAGCGGCTGGATCGATGTCAATCCGGCGCTGGCGCGCATCTTCGGTTACGACACGCCGGCGCAAATGCTCTTCGAAACGCGCGGTCGACGTGCGTGCGACCTGTATGCCGATCCGGAACAGGCGCAGCGCGTGCGCGATGCGATGCTCAAGGAAGGCTGGTGCGAAAACCTGCGTGCGCAGATTCGCCGCCGCGACGGCAGCCTGGCCTGGATTTCGGAAAACGCGCGCAGTGTGCGCGATGCCGAAGGACGCGTGCTGTTCTACGAAGGTTCGCTCGTCGACATCAGCGCGCAGATCGCTGCGGAAACTCGGCTGCGCCAGTCCGAGAACATGTATCGCACGCTGGTCGACAACAGCCACGACGGCGTGTTCCTGATCCGGCGCAACGGCACGATCGGCTTCATCAACGAGGCGATGGCGACGACGCTCGGCTATCGCACCGACGAACTGGTCGGCACCGACTATATGCGCCTGATCGCGCCCGATCAGCTGTCCGCACAGACCTCGCGCCGCCAGGAACGCGCCGGCGGCTCCTATGCGGTGCAGAGTTACGACGTAGTGATGCTGCGCAAGGACCGCACGCGCCGCCTGCTGCACGTACATGCCGGTGCGGTCGATTACGACGGCGAGATCGCCAGCATCGGCACCGCGCGCGATATCACCGAGGAGAATCGCGCGAAGCGCGCGCTGGAATGGGCCGAGCGCACTTATCGCGAACTGTTTCAGAACGCCGTTGCCGGCATGTTCCGCACCTTGCCCGATGGCCGCATCACCGCGGCAAACGATGCGTTCGCGAAGATTCTGGGATACGAAAAATCCGAAGATCTGCTTGCGTCCGGACGCAATATCGGCGAGTTCTACGCCGATGCCGCGCAACGCGATTCGGTGCTCAAGCAACTGGATGAAAGCCGCGAGCCGATCGTGTTCGAATTCGACGCGCGCCGCCGCGACGGTGTGGTGATCCTCGCCGAGGTGCGCGCGCAAGCCGTGCACGACAGCGATGGGCGCTACCTGTGGACGGAAGGCTCGGCGCAGGACATCAGCGCGCGGCGCAAGGCCGAAGTGGACTTGCGCGAGTCCGAAGCGCGTTATCGCGCGCTCGTCGAGCACAGCCAGGTTGGCGTGTACATGATGCTGGCCGACAAATACACCTACGTAAACCAGGCGTTCGCGGGCATGTTCGGCTACAGCGAACAGGAACTTCTCGGTGCGGATTTCCGCACGCTGGTGCCGCCGGAATCGCGCGATCACCAGGAAGAGCGATATCAGCGCCGCCAGGAAGGCGAGGCGAGCGGCGGAGATTACAGCATCACGCTGATGCGCAAGGACGGCGCGCGCATCCAGGTCGTCGTCAGCGCCGGCGCCGTCGAGATGCACGGCCAGCGTTACACCACCGGCACGATCCGCGACGTCACCGGGCAGTTCCGTGTGCAGCGCGAACTTGAGCACAACGCGACACACGATCTGCTCACCGGCCTGCCGAATCGCGTCTACTTCGAACGCCAGCTTGCGCAGACGATCGCGCACGCGCGCGCCAGCGGCGACTGTGACTACGCCGTGCTGTTCCTCGACCTGGACGGATTCAAGTTCGTCAACGACAGCCTCGGTCATGCCAGCGGCGACGATTTGCTCGCGCAAATTGCGCAGAACCTGCGCTCGATCCTCGGGCCCCACTGCCTGGTTGCGCGCTACGGCGGAGACGAGTTCACGCTGATGCCGTACGCGTCGTGTCCGCGGGCGCGCGCCGAACAGCTCGCGCAGCGTGTGCTCGGCCTTCTCGGCGCGTCGTTTGAAGTCCATGGCCATCGCGTGTTTTCCGGAGCCAGCGTCGGCGTCGTACTCGGCCGGCCCGATTACGAAACCCCGGACCAGGTCCTGCGCGACGCGGACACCGCGATGTATCGCGCCAAGGCGCGCGGCAAATCGGCTTACGTGATCTTCGACGACGCCATGCACGCCGCCGCGCGCGCGCGCTTGAAACTGGAAACCGATCTGCGCTTTGCGCTGGAGCGCGGCGAATTCCGCGTCTTTTATCAACCGGTCGTCGAAATGCGCACGGGCGCAATCCTGAGCTGTGAAGCGCTCGTGCGCTGGCAACATCCGGAGCGCGGCCTGCTGATGCCCGATCAGTTCCTCGGCGTCGCCGAGGAGGCCGGTACGCTGGTCGCGCTGGACTGGTGGGTGCTCGAGCAGACCTGCAAGAACTTGTTGCGCTGGCAACGCCGCTATCCGGCGCACGCGCACTTGCACGCGAGCGTGAACGTGGACGATCGCCAGTTCGGTGATTCGAACCTCATCGACAACCTGCGCGCGATCGTTCGCCGCACCGGCATCAATCCGGCGCATCTGGCGCTGGAGATCACCGAGACGGTATTCCGCCGCGGCCGTACGGAAGCCGAAAGTACGCTGCACGGTCTCAAGCAGATCGGCATTTCGCTCGTCGTGGACGATTTCGGCACCGGCTATTCGTCGCTGGATTCGTTCGCGACTTCACCGTTCGACACGCTCAAGATCGACCGCGGTTTCGTGCGCGACATGGTGACGAATCCGCGCCACGGCGCGATCGTGCACACGATCGCCGGGTTCGCCGAGTTGCTGCACTTGGGACTGATCGCCGAAGGCGTGGAAAACCGTGCCCAGGCCGACATGTTGTTCGATGTCGGCTGCGAGCGCGGCCAAGGCCTGCTGTTCGCCGGTGCGGTGCCGCAGGAAGAGTTCGAGCGCATGCTCGAACAGGGCTTGCCGCTCGGAGTCGCGCCGCTCAAAAACGCGGTTGCGTAATTGCTGCGGCGCGGCATAATGGGACTCCTTTCAGGGAGTTCGTATGAGCCGTGGATACAATTTCAGTGCCGGCCCCGCGGCGCTGCCGGAACCCGTTTTGCGCAAGGCTCAGGCCGAGATGCTGGAATGGGACGGTGCCCGTGCGTCAGTGATGGAAATCAGCCATCGCGGCAAGGACTTCATCGCTCTGGCTGAGGAATCCGAACGCGATCTGCGGCAATTGCTGCAAATTCCACAAAACTACAAAGTGCTGTTTCTGCAAGGTGGCGCGACGCAGCATTTCGCGCAGATCCCGATGAATTTCGCGCGGCGCGAACAGGCGGCCGACTACGTCGTTACCGGTGCCTGGGGCGAGAAGGCGGCGAAGGAAGCCAAACCGCTGGTCAACGTGCGCATCGCCGCATCCAGCGAAGCGGACAAGTTCACCACCATTCCGCCGCGAGCGTCCTGGCAGCTCGATGCGAACGCAGCCTACGTGCACTACACGCCGAATGAGACGATTCACGGTGTCGAGTTTCACGACGTGCCCGATGTCGGCAACGTGCCGCTCGTTGCCGACATGTCGTCGAACATCCTGTCGCGCCCGGTCGATGTTTCGAAGTTTGGGGTGATCTACGCCGGTGCGCAGAAGAACATCGGCGCTGCAGGTCTCGTCGTCATGATCGTGCGCGAAGATCTGCTCGCGCGATGCCCGAAAGACATTCCGAAAATCTTCAATTACGCCGAACACGCGGCGAACGATTCGATGCTCAACACGCCGAACACCTACGGCTGGTATCTGGCGAGTCTCGTCTTCAAATGGCTGCTGGCCGAAGGCGGCATGGCCGCGATCGCCGCGCGCAATCAGGCCAAGGCCGACCTGCTGTACGGCTATATTGACCAATCCGGTTTCTACAAGAACCCGGTGGAAAAGTCCGCGCGTTCGCGCATGAATGTGCCGTTCACGCTGCCACGCGAAGAACTCGATGCGCCATTCCTCAAGGCCGCCGAAGCGGCCGGTTTGATGGCGCTCAAGGGCCATCGCGCGGTCGGCGGCATGCGTGCGTCGATCTACAACGCGATTCCGCTCGCGGGCGTGCAGGCGCTCGTGGATTTCATGAAAGACTTCGCGAAGAGAAACGGCTGATGTTCAAGATCCAGACGCTCAACAATATTTCCAAGAATGGCCTGAGCCGGCTGCCGCATTCGCTGTATAGCGTGGCGAACGATATCGCCGAGCCTGATGCGATTCTGGTGCGCTCCGCCGACATGCACGGCAAGCCGCTGGCGCCTACGCTGAAGGCCATCGCACGCGCTGGCGCGGGCGTGAACAACATTCCGGTCGCGGATCTGAGCAAGCGCGGCGTGCCGGTGTTCAACGCGCCGGGCGCGAATGCGAACGCGGTAAAGGAACTCGTCGTCGCCGGCATGCTGATTGCGGCGCGCAATCTCAACGACGCGCTCGCCTTCATCGGTGGATTGAAAACGGGTGATGATCTGCATCACCGCGTCGAAGCCGAGAAGAAACGCTTCGTCGGTTCGGAACTTGCGGGGAAAACCTTCGGCGTGATCGGCCTCGGCGCGATCGGCGTGAAAGTGGCCAACGCCGGCCATGGCTTGGGCATGCGTGTGCTCGGTTTCGACCCGCACATGACCGTGGACGGCGCCTGGGCGTTGTCGTCGGACGTCGCGAAGGCCGGCTCGTTGAATGAACTCTACGCGGGTTCGGATTACATCAGCTTTCACGTGCCGCTCAATGATGCCACGCGCGGAATCTTCGGCGCGGCAGCACTCGATATCGTGCGACCCGGCGTGGTGTTGCTCAATTTCGCGCGCGAAGGCATCGTCGACCAGACCGTGTTGAAGCAGGGCCTGGACAGCGGTCGCATTGGCCGCTACGTCACCGATTTTCCGAGCGCCGAGCTGCTTGGCAACGCGCGCGTGATCGGCCTGCCGCACCTGGGCGCGTCGACCGGCGAAGCCGAGGAAAACTGCGCACTGATGGTCGTCGATCAGCTGCGCGATTTCCTCGAAAATGGAAATGTACACAACGCGGTGAATTTCCCGAACACGCGCATGTCGCGCACCGGCAAGGCGCGCCTGTGCATTGCGAACCAGAACCGGCCGAACATGATCGGCCAGCTTTCGCATGTGCTCGGCGAAGCCGGCGTCAACATCGCGCAGATGCACAACGCGTCGCGGGGCGACATCGCCTACACGCTGATCGATCTGGATTCGCCGGCGAGCGCGACCTTGCTCGAGGCGATCGGCAAGATCGACGGCATTCTTTCCGTGCGCGCGATCAGCTGACGGACAAACACGATGGCGAAGCGGAAAGCGCCGAGCAAACAACCCGTATCGCTGGCCGATGCGCGGCAGCGCATCGACCAGATCGATCGCGATATTCAGGGTCTGATTGCCGAGCGTGCGAATTGGGCACGGCAGGTCGGCAAGGCCAAGGGTCCGCTCAAGGCTGCGGTGGAGTACTACCGGCCGGAGCGCGAAGCGCAGGTGTTGCGCATGGCGATCGATCGCAACGAAGGCCCATTGTCGGACGAAGTCCTCGTGCGCGTGTTCCGCGAGATCATGTCGGCGTGCCTCGCGCAGCAGGAGCCGCTGAAAGTCGGCTATCTCGGTCCCGAAGGCACGTTCAGCGAACAAGCGATGCGCAAGCATTTCGGCCATTCCGCGCATGGCTTGCCACTCGCAAGCATCGAGGAAGTATTCCAGGAAGTCGAAGCCGGTCACGCCGATTTCGGTGTCGTGCCGGTGGAGAACTCCGGCCAGGGCACGATCCAGGTCACGCTCGATATGTTCCTCACCTCGCAGCTGAAGATCTGCGGCGAGGTCGAGCTGCGCGTGCGCCAGTTTTTGCTGTCGCGCTCGGGACACATCGAGGACATCGAGCGCGTGTACTCGCATCCGCAATCGTTCGCGCAAACCAAAGGCTGGCTGCGCGCCAATCTGCCGAAAGCTGAAAAGATTGCCGTATCGAGCAATGCCGAAGCCGCGCGCCGCGCGCGCAATGCCGATGACGCCGCAGCGATCGCCGGCGAAGCGGCCGGGCACGTGTACGGCTTGAAGAAGGTCATCGTCACGCCGATCGAGGATCGCCAGGACAACACCACGCGCTTCCTCGTGCTCGGCCGGCAGTTCTTCCCGCCTTCCGGTCACGATCGCACGTCGATCCTCGTCTCGATCAAGGACGCACCGGGTGCGCTGTTCAATGTGCTGAGTCCGTTCGCGCGCCACGGCATCAGCATGAACAGGATCGAGTCGCGGCCTTCGCACGTGGCGAATTGGGAATACGCATTTTTCATCGATCTCGCCGGGCATGTCGAAGACGTGCAGATGAAGAAGGCGCTTGCAGACCTGGAACCCAAGGCTGCGAGCATCCGCGTGCTGGGTTCGTATCCCGTGGCCGTTCTATGATCGACGCGGGTGCGCTCGCGAACGCGGCGACGCGTGCGCTACGCGCTTACGATCCCGGCCACGACCTGCCGGCACTGCGCAAACGTTTCGGTGCGAATCTCGCCGAACTCGGTTCGAATGAAAATCCGCTCGGAGCGAGTCCGCGCGCAATCGCGGCGATCCAGGCCGCGTTGCCGGAGGTGTTTCGTTACCCGGATCCAAAAGGCTTGGCGCTGAAAGCGGCGCTCGCGCGACATCTGGAAGTCGGCATCGGGCAGATAACGCTCGGCAACGGCTCGCACGAACTGCTGATGCTGATCGCGCAGTGTTTCGCCGATGCGAGCACGTCGGTCGCGTTCTCCGAATTCGGCTTTGCCGTGTTTCCGATCGCGACCGCGGCCGCGGGCGCGCGCGCGGTGCGTGTGCCTGCCATGGCGCGCGATCACGCGACGATGCCGCTCGGTCATGATCTCGAAGCGATCGCGCAGGCGATCCGACCCGATACGCGCCTCGTGTATCTCGCCAATCCGAACAATCCGACCGGCACGTGGTTCGACGATGCGGCGCTGGAGAATTTCCTCGCTCGCGTTCCGGCGACGACCCTGGTTGTTGTCGACGAGGCGTACGCGGAATTCGTCACCGCCGCAGGGCTGAGCACTGCGTTGCGATTGCTGCCGCGCTTTCCGAATCTGATTGTCACGCGCACATTTTCGAAAGCCTATGCGTTGGCGGGCTTGCGCGTGGGCTATGCGATCAGCACGCCGCAAGTCGCCGCCGTATTCGAACGGTTGCGCGAATCGTTCAACGTCAATGCTCTGGCCCTGGCAGCCGCCGAAGCGGCGCTGGCCGATCAAGCGCATGTGGCGAAAGGGCGCGAGTGGAACCTGACGGAACGGCAGTGGCTCGGCGCGCAGCTGCACGCACGCGGTTTGCGCGTGTTGCCATCGCAGACAAATTTCGTACTCGTGGATTTCGCGCGTGACGCCGCGGCGATCGAAAGCACTCTGTTCGAGCGCGGCGTGATCGCGCGCCCGATGGGTGGCTACGGCCTGCCCGAATTCCTGCGCGTCAGCGTCGGTTCTCGCGCCGAGAACGAGCGCTTGCTGGCCGCGTTGCCGTGAGCGACTGGCTCAGCGCGCCAGCGGGTCCGTTGCGCGGCGAAGTGCGCGTGCCGGGCGACAAATCGATCTCGCATCGCGCTGTCATGCTGGCGGCATTGGCCGAAGGCACGTCGCGCATCACGGGGTTCCTCGAAGGCGAGGACACGCGCGCAACCGCGCGAGCGTTTGCGCAAATGAGCGTGCGTATCGAGGCGCCGCAAGCGAGCGAACGCATCGTGCACGGCGTCGGCTTGCGCGGGCTGTTGGCGCCGAATGCACCGATCGACTGCGGTAACGCCGGTACCGGCATGCGCCTGTTCGCAGGATTGCTTGCCGGGCAGGCGTTCGAGTCGACGCTGACCGGCGACGCATCGCTGTCGCGTCGGCCGATGCGGCGCGTGATCGAACCATTGACGCGAATGGGCGCCAGCATCGAGGCGGAGCCGGGCGGCCTGCCACCTCTGCGTATCGGCGGTCATCGCGAACTGCGCGGCATCGATTACGCGCTGCCGGTCGCGAGTGCGCAGGTGAAATCGGCAGTCCTGCTCGCGGGCATGTACGCGCAGGGCGAAACCCAGGTGCACGAGCCACACGCAACGCGCGATTACACCGAGAGCATGTTGCGCGCATTCGGCTGGCCGATCGAATTCGGATCGGGTTGGGCGAAGCTGAGCGGTGGGCATCGGCTGCGCGCGACCGATATTCAGGTGCCGGCGGATTTTTCATCGGCCGCTTTTTTCATTGCCGCCGCGACGCTGGTTGCGGGCTCGGAAATCATCCTGCGCGATGTCGGCATCAACGCGCGCCGCACCGGCCTGCTGCACGCGCTGCGCGCAATGGGTGCCGATATCACCGTCACGAATGTGCGCCGCGGCGGCGAGCCGATTGCCGATCTGGTCGTGCGCCATGCACCGCTGCATGGCATCGAAGTGCCGCTGGAGCTGGTGCCGGACATGATCGACGAATTTCCGATTCTGTTCATCGCCGCCGGCGCCGCGCAGGGCACGACGCGCATCCGCGGAGCCGCGGAGTTGCGCGTGAAGGAATCCGACCGCATTGCCGTTATGGCAAGCGGCATGCGCGAACTCGGCATGCATGTCGAGGAAACCCCTGACGGCGCCATTATCGAAGGCGGCACCTGCAACGGCGGCGATGTCGATTCCGCGGGCGACCACCGCTGCGCGATGAGTTTTGCCGTTGCCGGCCTGCTTGCGCGCGAGCGCGTGTGCATCCGCGACTGCGCGAACGTGGCAACCTCGTTTCCGGGATTCGTCGAACTGGCGAATGGCTGCGGCTTCCGATTGAACGCGGGCGCCTGAATAACTCCGTTAAACTACGCGGATGACTGCCAAAATCGTTCCGGTACTCACGATCGACGGTCCGTCCGGTTCCGGCAAGGGTACGATCAGCCGCATGGTGGCCGACGCACTGGGTTGGCATCTGCTCGATTCCGGCGCGTTGTATCGTGCAGTCGGGTTCGCCGCCGGCATGGAAGGGCTCGACCTCTCCGATGCCGAGGCGGTCACGCGCTGTGCGCGGGAAACCAAAATCAGTTTCCGCGCGTCAAAAAATACTGGCGAGACGCACGTCATCGTCAACGGCATGGACGCGACCGACGAATTGCGCACCGAAACCTGCGGCGCTGCGGCATCGGCCGTGGCGGCGATTTCGGGCGTGCGGACGGCGTTGTTCGACAAGCAGCGCAGCTTCCGCAAGGCGCCAGGCCTCGTGGCCGATGGCCGCGATATGGGCACCGTGATCTTCCCGGACGCCAGGCACAAGGTGTTTCTGACGGCTGGCGACGAGGAACGCGCAAAACGACGTTATAAGCAGTTGAAGCAAAAGGGATTAGACGTTACACTCTCCACCCTTTTGCGCGAGATCCAGGCGCGCGATGCGCGCGACGCGAGCCGTGCGGTGGCGCCGCTCAAGCCCGCCGCCGATGCGATCGTCATCGATTCGACCGGAATGCCGATCGAAAGCGTGGTCGCGGCGGTGCTCAAGCTGGTGCAATAAGGCCGGAAAGAGAATGGGGAATCGGGAATCGCAGGCTCTTGCGATTCTCCATTCCCGATTCTCGATTCACGGGAATCCGGTCCCGCCTTGTGGCGGGGAACTACAACGGTGCTGTGCACCACTAACGGGTGGGATCGAAGTCCATCAGTATCAGATACTTGGACGACGATCTTGATAATCCATTGGAATCAAAATGACTGAGAGTTTTGCCGAACTATTTGAACAGAGCCAGACACTGGCCAAACTGAAGCCGGGCGCGATCGTTTCCGGCATCGTGGTCGAAATCCGCAACGACGTGATCGTCATCAATGCGGGGCTCAAATCCGAGGGCATTGTGCCCATCGAACAATTCCGCAACGAGCAAGGCGAGCTGGAAGTAAAGCTCGGCGACGAAGTGAAAGTCGCGCTCGATGCGATTGAAGACGGTTTCGGCGAAACCCGTCTGTCGCGCGAAAAAGCCAAGCGTTCGCTGGTATGGGACGAACTGGAAACCGCGCAGCAAGCCAATGCCACCGTGACCGGCCGCATCTCCGGCAAGGTCAAGGGCGGCTTCACGGTCGACATCAAGGATGTGCGCGCGTTCCTGCCAGGTTCGCTCGTGGATGTGCGCCCCGTGCGCGATCCGGTGTACCTGGAAGGCAAGGAACTGGAATTCAAGATCATCAAGCTCGATCGCAAGCGCAATAACGTCGTGGTCAGCCGGCGTGCGGTCGTCGAGAGCGAGCATTCCGAGGAACGCGAGCAGCTGCTCGAGCGCCTGCAGGAAAACGCCGTGGTCAAGGGCGTGGTCAAGAACCTCACCGATTACGGTGCGTTCGTCGACCTCGGCGGCATCGACGGTCTGCTGCACATCACCGACATGGCGTGGAAGCGCGTGCGCCATCCGTCCGAAGTGGTCAACGTCGGCGATGAACTCGAAGTGCGCGTGCTGCGCTTCGACCGCGAGCGCAACCGCGTCTCGCTCGGCCTGAAGCAGCTCGGCGAAGATCCGTGGGTCGCGATCGCGCGCCGCTATCCGACCGGCACGCGTCTGTTCGGCAAGGTTTCCAACGTCACCGATTACGGCTGCTTCGTCGAACTCGAGCCGGGCGTGGAAGGCCTCGTGCACGTTTCGGAAATGGACTGGACCAACAAGAACGTCAACCCGGCCAAGCTCGTGCAGGTCGGCGACGAAGTCGAAGTGATGGTGCTCGACGTCGATGAAGAGCGTCGCCGCATTTCGCTCGGCATCAAGCAGACCCAGGCCAATCCGTGGGAGTCGTTCGCCGCGATCCACAAGAAGAACGATCGCGTATCGGGTCAGATCAAGTCGATCACCGATTTCGGCATCTTCGTCGGCCTGGACGGCGGCATCGATGGCCTCGTGCATCTGTCCGACATTTCCTGGCAGAGCACCGGCGAAGACCTCGTGCGCAACTTCAAGAAGGGTGACACGGTGGAAGCCGTGGTGCTGGCGGTCGATCCGGAACGCGAGCGCATCAGTCTCGGCATCAAGCAGCTCGAGCAGGATCCGTTCGGCCAGTTCATGGCGGCGCATCCGCGTGGCAGCATCATCAACGGCACCGTCAAGGAAGTCGATGCCAAGGGTGCGACGATCGAACTCGGCGAAGGCGTCGAAGGTTATCTGCGCGCCAACGACATCGCCAAAGAGCGCGTCGACGACGCTACGCATCACCTCAAGGTCGGCGACAAGGTCGAAGCCAAGTACACCGGCATGGACCGCAAGGGCCGCGTGCTGCAGCTGTCGATCCGCGCCAAGGACGAAGACGAGCTGGCGCAAGCGCTGGAGGACTACCAATCCGCTTCTCCGGGCACCACCAATCTGGGTGCTTTGCTCAAGGAGCAGATGAACAAGTCCGAGTGATTTGGCAAGGCCTGCGCCCACACACGGGCGCAGGTCACCAGACCGGCGGCGCGGTTGTCGCTGTGCTGATTCCACTTCCAGGAACGAACGGATCCTCAAGCCCCATGACCAAATCGGAGCTGATCGAAGCGCTCGCTTCGCGCCAGAACCACCTCGCGTTCAACGACGTGGAATTGGCGGTGAAAAGCGTAATGGAGCAGATGAGCCAGGCACTGGCCAATGGCGAACGCATCGAAATTCGCGGCTTCGGCAGTTTTTCCCTGCACTTTCGTCCGCCGCGCATGGGCCGCAATCCGAAGACCGGTTCTGCGGTCGCCCTGCCGGGCAAGCACGTGCCGCATTTCAAGCCGGGCAAGGAATTGCGCGAACGCGTCAACGAGAACACCAATCCTATTCGCGGCTAGTTCTGGCCGTACCGCGCGTCGACATCGGATGTAACGCATGCGTTTGGCACTGATACTTGCTGCGCTTCTGTTTGCATTTGCCGGCGCGGTATTCGGCGCGCTCAACGGCGAAACCATCGTTTTCGATTTCTATTTCTCCGCGATCACGCTGCCGAAAGGCGCGGCGCTGTTGTGCGCCTTGCTGCTGGGCTGGCTGCTCGGCGGCATCGTCGTTTATTTCGGACTTGTCCTGCGCTTGCGCCGGCGCGTGCGCGTGCTCGCGCGCGAGCTGAAAACGCGTGACGCGCAAGCCAAACAGCCGCAGGCGAGCGCATGATCGCGCTGCCGTCGATTTTCCTGCCCGCGGTGGCTTTCCTGCTGCCGATCGCCGCGTTTTCCGGTTGGTATTTCGGCCGGCGCAGCAGTGAGCGCTCGCGCCGCGCCGGCGTCAGCGCACTGTCCTCGAGCTATTTCCGTGGTCTGAATTATCTGCTCAATGAGCAGCCGGACAAGGCGATCGAGGTGTTCCTCAAGCTCGCCGAGTTCAATCGCGATACGGTGGAAACGCATCTCGCGCTCGGCAACCTGTTCCGCCGCCGCGGCGAGGTCGATCGCGCGATCCGAGTGCACCAGCATTTGATCGCGCGCCCCAATTTGAGCAA
>Ga0207695_10001504_pt1 | contig 38742 bp, 29 predicted proteins | sample KBSC54metaG_FD_184354 | JGI IMG/M metagenome (GOLD analysis project Ga0207695, IMG submission 184354) | Corn rhizosphere microbial communities from Kellogg Biological Station, Michigan, USA - KBS C5-4 metaG (SPAdes) (version 2) | ecosystem: Host-associated > Plants > Roots > Rhizosphere > Soil... | reverse complement strand
AAGAAGGCCACCGTGCAGACCACCGCCATCAACGACTGGCTGTGACCCCACTTCTCAAACATGCCCTAGGCGTGTCTGGAGTTGTGGAGTTGTGATCGGTTCGGTTTCGGTTCTCTGGATAGTGCGGGGCTGGTAGAACCCTGAACGGATGGAGCTTGTGCGCCCAGGGCGCCGGTGCTCCCTGGGCGCACTCGTATTCTCGAGTGTCTGCCCATGCCGGCTACCAGCCCAGCGACAGGCTGCCGAGGAACGCGCTGAGCCGGCCGGCGATGACCCGGTCATCGTGTGTGGAGTAGTGATCATCGCAGCCGGTGAAGTCCAGGCCGCTGCTGTCGAGGGACCAGTAGCGGACCCGGCTGTCGCCCGCGCTGACGCGTTCCTGTACCACCTGCTGGACATAGTTCGCGAACGAGCCGGTGCCGACGGCCACGATGGTCGTCTTGGCGCCGTAGCGGGCCCGCAGCTTCTGCAGGAAGGCGCTGTAGGCGCTGCGGTAGTCGGTGACGAGGCTGTCCGCCGTCCATGGCTCGCCAGGGTTGAGGGCGGTCGAGAAGTCGTTGGTGCCGAGGTAGACCACGACGAGCTGGGGCCGCCACGTGCCGGGGTTCCATACGTCACCGGACCCGTTCAACAGCCCCTGGTCGTAGTACGTCCGGTAGGTGGTACCCGGGCTGCCGCCGTTGAAGTTGCGCACCATCCCAAGACCGGAGATCGCGTTGATCTGGTAGTCGGCGGACAGTTGGCGGGCCGTTACCGCGCCGTAGCTGAGGTCTGTGTCAGTGGTGCGGTGTATTTGATCGCCAGTGCAGTCCCGGCTGGTGGACGTATTGCCATAACCGACCGTCAGCGAGTCACCGATGAATTCGATTTGCCGGCTCCGGGCCCCCGGCCCGGTAAGGATCGCTCCGCCGGGAGCGGCGACGAACCCGGCGAACTCGCTGACGTTCCCCGGGCTGTCGTTGCGCTTCACGAGGCGTACGGCGTGATCGGTGTTGCTCAGGCCGTTGACCCAGCGGGTGGTCTGACCGGGCGTCACCAGCGTGGCGACGGTCGCGCCGTCGATCTGGACCTCGTAGTCGGCGGCCGAGTCGTTCAGCACGATCCCCACCCCGGTGCCCCGGAACCGGCCCTCGAAGTAGACGCCGGGCCAGCTGTACTGCACGGTGTTGCCTTTGACCTCGACGCGGCCGCCGATGTGGACCTGCGACAGTATGCCGCCGGGCGGCTGGCTCGTGGGACCGTTCGACGACGACCCGCTGGTCTTCGCCGGGGGAGGCAACGGTGTGCTCGGGGCGGACGAGCGCGACGGCGACGTGGTACTCGGGGCGGACGGGGCAGACGAGCGCGATGGCGACGGGATCCCCGTGGCGGCCGTGGTCGTCCCGGCCACCGCGCTTGAGGCAGCCCCTGTGACCGCTGGGGTGGCGCAACCGGCCACGGCCGCGAGCGCGGTTGCCGAGACGGCGGTCGCGAACGCGGGCCGCCATCGGCGGCGAGGACGCGAGGGGTGCATATAGGTGTTCTCCTTTGACCGTTCCAGTCGATTCGACGACCTGGAGTGGTCCAAGGGAGCTGAAAGGTTGCCCGGCCACGCCAAGGAACTCAGAAGCCGCCATCCACCTAGAGCGTGTCTGGAGTTGTGTTCACGGGGCGGGGCGGATTTTGTCTGGTCGATGAGGAACTCGCCAGGCCCGCCGGCCTGACCGGTGGGCTAGAGGATGGCGAGCGGGTTGACCGGGGAGCCGGTCCCGGTCGGGATGTTCAGCGGTGCGACGACGAGCATGAACTCGCGCCGTCCGGCCGCCGTGCACGCGGCGGAGAGGTCTTCGAGGTCGAGGTTGTCGAGCAACGGGATGCCGAGCGCCGTGATCGCCAGGGTGTGGATCGGCGAGTGCACCCCGGGCACCGGGCTCGGGCGCACGTCGCTGTCCCCGTCGCCGCCGAGCAGCGCGATGCCGCGCTCGGCGAGCAGCGGCATCGCGTCCACGTGCAGGCCGGCGCTGGCTTGGCCGGAGTCCCACGCACCGTGCGCGCGGCGGCGTTCCTGGTGGCCGGTTCGCAGCAGCACGGCGTCGCCGTCGGCGATGGTGAATCCGTGTCTTTCCTCGGCTTCGAGGATGTCCTCTGCGTGGATCGCCGTGCCGGGTTCGAGCCATGCGGCGTCGCGCAGCGCGGGCAGGTCCAGCAGCACGCCGCGAGTGACCAGCGGGCCGAGGGATGCGACCGAGCCGTAGTGGGCGCCGGAGGCGTCCACATGCTCGTCGGCCCGGCGCCCGCCGTAGAGCTCGCGGCGATAGGCGATGTGGGAGAGGGCGTCGAGATGGCTGACGGACTTGCCGTGGTAGTCCACGGCGATGAAGTCCTTGTGCGTCGACGGCTCGGGCGTCTCGACGTCGCCGAGGTCCGACATGTAGTGCAGCGCCGGTTTGGCGTTGTCCGGCCCCGGCACTGTGTTCCACGGTAGCGCGGTCGGCACCACGGCGCCGCTGGTGACGAGCGCGGCAGCGCGGGCGGTGTGCGCGGGGGTGACCCGGTTGTATGCGCCGCGCCAAGGCTCGTCCCAGCGGTCCCAGTCGCGCAGCGCCAGATAGGTCTCGTCGAAACGCTCGCGCGGGACGACCGGGCCGTTCGCGTATTCGGGCATCGGCGATATCACCTGCCCCAGATCTGTCGGTACGCCGCGCGGAAGCCCAGCGGCTCCCAGGATGTCTGTCCGCCGCTGTTGGCGGCGGTGGCGATGTGGACCGGCGCGACATACCCGCTGGCACGCTGGCCGGAGAAGGCCCGGTTGAACTCGTCGACGATCTGCCAGCCTTGCTGGGAGAGCGGCTCGGGTACGGTGGCGGCCTGGAACTGCCTGCTGTTGATGCGTTCGAAAGCCGAGGGGTCTCCGTCGCCCGCTCCGATGTTGAACGGGGCGGCGTCGCCCTGCTTCCCGGCCGCACGCAGGGTCGGTGCGGCGTCGGCGAAGTAGAGGTCGTTGATGGCGACGGAGTACGTCCATCGGCCTTGGAAGCGGGCAAGAAGCGAGGAGATCTCCTGGGGCGTGCGGGTGCTCGCGTCTGGGATCGGGATGTTCTCCCGGGCCAGCAGTCTCGCGCTGGGGCAGGTGGCGAGTTCCTGCGCGATGAGATCGGCCTTGTTCTTCGCGAACGGGATCGAGTCATCGGTGAACAGGACGGTTCCGGCGTTGCCGTTGGATTCCGCGATGATCCAGTCCGCGCTGATCTTCGCGACGTCCGAGACGCTGGTGGTGATGTTGCTGAAGAGCGGGGGGTTCTTGCTCGGGCCGGGGGAGGCGACCGCGTGCCAGCCGATGAGCGGAATGTGCGCCGCGGTGGCCTGCGTCAGCTGCTGTGATGTCAGTTCGGGATCGAAGCCGCCGATGACGATGCCCGAGGGCTTGAGGTCGACCGCCTCGCTGAACGCCGCCTGGATGCCGACGGGCGTGCCCTGTCCGTCGATGACCCGTACGGTCCAGCCGATGGCCTTCCCGGCTTCGATGACTCCGTTGGCGGCTCCCGCGACGCCGGGGTTGGTCATGGTCTGTGCGACATAGACGATGGTCTTGCCGGATACCGCTGGTGGGCCGCTGGTAGGGCCGTTCCAGGGGGCGGCGGTCCGTTCCGCTTGTCGAACGGCGGACTTGGCCCCGGCGACGGAGGCGGGACAACCAGCCGTCGTCGACGCGCCAGGGGCGGTCCCGGTGCCGGTCGACACGCCGCGTTGGCAACCGCCCAGGACCGTGACGGCTGCCACCAGGACTGCCAGTCCGAGGCTGGTGTTGCGGTTCGGGTGCACCGCGCCTACCTCTCTTCCGGTGGTGCGGTCGGCTCTGTAGCCGGCGCTCGGCCGGTTTCGGCTGGGCGGGAGCGCAGTCGGCGGCGTTTGGTGTAACCGGCCAGGCCGACGGCGATGAGCAGGGTCGCGCCGTTGAACAACGGGGTGGCCCAGAACGCGGCACCGAGTTGGCTGATGCCGGCGAGGCCGACGGCGAGAACGGCGACCGCCACGACCGTGCCCAGTGCATTGGGACGTCCGGGTTTGATCGCCGTGGCGCCGAGCAGCGCGCCGACGAAGGCGGGGAGAAGGTATTCGAGTCCGACGCTCGGGTTGCCGATCTGCTGCTGTGCGGCGAGCAGGACACCGGCGACTCCGACGACCAAGCCCGATCCGGCGAAGGCGTACACGCGGTACCGGCGGGTGGGGATGCCGACGAGTTCGGCGGCGCGGATGTTGGACCCGATGACGTACATGTACCGTCCGAGCGGCAGCCGCTCCAGGATCAGCCACAGAATGGCGGCGAGCGCGAGCACGTAGAACGCGGATACCGGCAGGCCGAGGAACTTGGAGTCGTAGAGGTCGGTGAAGCCTGTCGGCAGGCCGTTCGGCCCGGGGACGATCTGGGCGCCACCGGTGATCCAGCCGGTGAAGGCGAACAGGATGCTGCCGGTGCCGAGGGTGGCGATGAAGGAGTCGATCTGCCCGAACTCGACGATGGCTCCGTTGACGACGCCGAAGGCGGCTCCTCCCAGGACGACCAGGACGCCGGCGGCGGCCCAGGGCCACCCGTCGTCGACGATGAGTTGCAGCACCACGACATGGGCGAAGCCGAGCCCGAATCCGATGGACAGATCGAACGCGCCGGTGACGATGGGGATCATCGCGCCGAGTGCGAGGATCGCAGGGATCGATTGGTCGGACAGGATCGAGGAGATGTTGTCGACTGTGGGGAAGGTGTCCGGCAAGACGATCGAGAAGACCAGGAACAGCAGGGCCGTGAGCGCGAGCAGGCCGTAGCCGCCGACGAGGTGCCCAAGCGGGCGCCCCCGTAGGGATCGGGAGGAGTGGGACTCTGTCATAGGACTGTCGCTTGACGTAGTGTCACTCGCCGGGCGCGGCGGGCAGGCCCGCCGCCGCGCGGGTGAGTGCGGCGACGGTGAGGGCGTCGCCGGTCAGTTCTTCTGTCACGACGCCTCCGGCGAACACCAGTGCACGGCGGCACACCTGCGCGACCTCCTCGAAGTCGGTGGAGATGAGCAGGGCGGCCAGCCCGGAGGCCAATGCCCTGTCGAGCAGGTGGTGGATCTCGGCTTTGGCGCCGACATCCACGCTCGCGGTCGGCTCCTCCAGGATCAGCAGCCGCCGGCTCGTCCGCAGCCCCCGGCCGACCACGACCTTCTGTTGGTTTCCGCCGGACAGGGTGGCGATCGGCACCTCGCTGTCGCGGGGGTGCACCGAGAACCGCTCGACGAGGGCGGTCGCCTCGATGCGTTCTCGCCGGGGACTGATCCAGTGCGGCATCGGCCGGTCGTCAACCCGCGGGTTGGCCAGGAAGTTCTCGCGGACCGTCAGGTCGGCTGCGCAGCCCTCCTCCTGACGGTTGCCGGTGACCAGGGCTACGCCGCGGGCGACCGCGCCGGCGACCGTGCGCGGGGCGTACGGTCGGCCGTCGAGCACCGCTCGGCCGGAGAGGATCGTCCCGGCGCCGGCCAGAGCACGGCCCAGCTCGGTGTGACCGGCTCCGGTGAGGCCCACCATGCCGAGGACCTCGCCGGCGCGCAGCTCCAGGCTCACCGGTCCCGCGTTCCCGGCCCGTACGCCGTCGAGGCTCAGCACGACCGGGCCGCGGGCGTGGGCGGCCGCGGTCCGGTGGCCGGCCGGCTCACGGCCCACGATGTCCTGCACCAGGCGTGCGGGGCTGCGCTCGGCGAGCGGACCCGAGCTGACGAGGCGTCCGTTGCGCAACACGGCGAAAGTGTCGGCGACCTTGTAGACCTCGTCGAGCCGGTGGGTGACGTAGAGGATGGCATGCCCTCGGTCGCGCAGGGCGTGAAGGATGCTGAACAGCCGGGCACAGTCCGCGGCGGGGAGCCCGGCGGTCGGCTCGTCCAGGGCGATGAGATCGGCTCGGGCGGCGAGCGCGCGGGCGATGGCGACCAGCGAGCGTTCGGCGGGGACCAGGTCGGCGACGCGCGCATCGGCGTCGAGATGCTCGGCGACGATCTTGAGGGCCTTGGCGCAGCTCTCCCGGGAACGCCTCAAGGAGATCAGCCCATTGCGGCGCTGGTAGCCGACGACGAGGGCGATGTTCTCCGCGACCGTCATCCAGTCGACGAGTCCGAGATCCTGGTGGATGAAGGACATGCTGCGGGAGGCGGCGTGGCTGCCGAGCGGGTGGCCGTCCACTGTCACCTCGCCCTCGTCGGCGCGGTGGACCCCGGCGAGGATCTTGATGAGGGTCGATTTCCCGGAGCCGTTCGGTCCGAGCAGCGCCAGGATGCTGCCGCGCTCGATGTCGAGGTCCACTCCGGACAGCGCCACCGTCGGGCCGAACAGCTTGCCGAGGCCGCGGATGCGGACGAGCGGGTCCGTCGGCGTGTCGGGAGCGTTGGGCATGGTCCTCTTCGTGTCGTGGTGTCACGCTGTGCACTGATTGATGCCCTAATTTATGTCAGAGAAGCCCGCCAGAATGCTCTCGGACATGCCGGGATCCTCTCCGGTTACCCCCAATGCGCACTCGGCCCAGATCACCTTGCCGCGCTCGGTGTAGCGGGTGCCCCAGGCCTGGGCGAGCTGCGCGACGAGGAACAGGCCGCGGCCGCCCTCGTCAGTGGTGGCCGCTCGGCGCAGGTGCGGCGCGGTGCTGCTGCCGTCCGAGACCTCGCAGATCAGCGTGCGGCGGGGGACGCCTTCGGGCCCGGCGCACGGCTGGGGGAGGAGCAGACGCGCCTGGATGGGTTCGGCGCCGTAGCGGATGGCGTTGGTGACCAGCTCGCTGAGCAGCAGCTCGGTGACGAAGGCGGCCTCGTCCAGATGCCAGTCGCCCAGCTGGCGGACGACGGCGGCACGGACGTCGGCGACCCGAGCCGGGTCGGCGGGCAGGTCCCATTCGGCGATCCGACGTGGGTCCAGGCCGTGGGTGCGGGCGACGAGCAGGGCGACGTCGTCGACGGGGCGGTCGGGTACCACGGCGGCCAGGACCGCGTCGCAGGTCTGCTCCGGCGAGCGGCCCGGGCAGGCCAGAGCCCGGCGTAGCCGGTCGATGCCCACGTCCACGTCGCGGCGGCGGTCCTCGATGAGGCCGTCGGTATAGAGCACCAGTTGACCGCCTTCGGGAATCTGGACCTCGGCGGTCTCGAACGGCAGGCTGCCCAGTCCGAGCGGGGGTCCGGCCGGCAGGTCGAGGATCGTCACCGTGCCGTCGGGGTCGATCAGCGCCGGCGGCGGGTGGCCGGCCCGGGCCAGCGTGCACAGCCGCGAGATCGGGTCGTAGACGGCGTACAGGCAGGTCGCGCCGACGATGCCGCCGTTGCCTACGCCGCGGTCGTCGGTGACTTCCTCCTGGTCCAGACGCGCCACGAGTTTGTCCAGCTGGGTGAGGACCTCGTCGGGTGCGAGGTCCAATTCGGCGAAATTGCGGGCGGCGATGCGCAGTTGGCCCATGGTCACGGCGGCGTGCAGTCCGTGACCGACGACGTCTCCGACGATGAGGGCGACGCGGGCTCCGGACAGGGGGATGACGTCGAACCAGTCCCCGCCCACTCCTGACTCGGCGGGCAGATAGCGGTGGGCTATCTCGACGGTGTCCTGCTCGGGCAGGCCGTGCGGGAGCAGGCTGCGCTGCAGGGCCAGCACCATGGCGTGTTCCCGGGTGTACCGGCGGGCGTTGTCGATGCAGATGGCGGCGCGGGTGACGAGGTCATGAGCCAAGGAGCGGTCGTCGTCCCCATAAGGGAGGGAGTCGCGTGAGCGGTAGAAGCTCGCGATGCCCAGGACCACGCCGCGGGCGACGAGCGGTACGACGATGAGGGAGTGCAGGCCGTGGGCGAGCAGGTCATCGGCGTGCGCGCGGTCCTGGGAACGCCAGCCGGCCGCGGCCTTCAGGTCGGGTTCCAGGATCGATTGCCCGTCGGCCAGGCACCGGAACTGGGGTGTCGCGGGGCGCAGGCGGATCTGCCCGCCGACCGGGTAGAGCGGCCAGTCGTCGCGAACGCCGTGGACCACCGTCCGGCGCAGGTCGGCGAGGGGGTTGGACGACTCGTCTCCGCGCAGCACGGCATCGGGCAGGTCGATGGTGACGACGTCGGCCAGATGCGGAACCGCCATCTCCGCGAGTTCGGAGGCGGTGCGGGTCACGTCGAGGGTGGTGCCGATGCGGGTGCTGGCCTCGGACAGCAGTTCCAGACGTCGTCGTGCCGCGACGGCGTACTGGCCCACTCCAGGCTCGCCGAGCAGGAGCAGCCCGCCGATCGGACCGTCCGCGGGCTTGATACCACCGGACCGGTCGGTGTTGTCGCCAGGCTTGGGTACGGAGGACACGAACTTTGGGAAGACTGGCGGCCCCGTGACGGGAGCGGGTACCGAGAGGTGGTCCAGCGGCGCCTCGCCGTGCAGGACCGCCTCGATGGCGACGCCCTCCACTCCCGACGAACTCGTCACCGGACGGCCCCGCAGGGTGGCCCGCCGCCCTCCGGACAGGGACACCTCGGTGGCGGCCCGCTGGGCCGAGGAGATCAGCTCAGCCGCCGTCTCCTCGAGGACCACCCGGTCCGACCCGCCCAGTCCGCTTTGCGCGAGGTCGTTCACAGTGATCGGGCGCCCTCCGCCGGGCGCCCGGCCGATCGGCGCGTGCCGCACGGAATCGATGTAGGCCTGCAGGAGGGAGCGCTCTCGGGCCGTGCTCTGCTCCAGCAGCCGCTGTTCGATGGCCGTCGCCGCTCGGTTTATCACGGTGTCCAGCGCCGGGTCCATGTCCGTGCGTGGATAGCCGAAGCAGAGGATGCCGTCGATGCGACCATTGAGCGGGTCACGGATGGGAATCGCCGTACAGGCACTCGCCTGGGACCGTTCGGCGAAATGTTCGGCACCGTAGACGTGGCACAGCCGCCTCTCCGCGAGCGCGAGGCCGATGCCGTTCGTCCCGGCGACCTGCTCGCTGAAGACGAAACCCGGGACACTCTGGATCGCGGCGAGACGACTGGCCATGGACGGTTGGCCGAAGCGGCGTTGCAGCACCACCCCGCCTTCGTCCGCGAGGGCGATGTTCATGCGGCTGCCCGCGAACCTGGCCTCCAGCCGTTCGAGCACCGGCTCGGCGGCGTGGATGAGCCGGCCGGTCAGATCCAGATCCTTCTGGAACGGAAGCTCGGTCTGGTCGGGGGACAGCCCCAGCAGCACAGACCGCTGCCAGGAGTTCAGGATCTGGGCGCGCACCCCCCTTTCCACCTGTTCGCCGTGCAGAAACCGGTCGCGGACCTCAGCGAGGCTCAGACCTTTCCTGCCGGCACTGCTCGTGCCGGGAACCGCCATCGTCGCCACTCCACCGACCCGTGCGTCGGGCCTTCGTGGCAATAATAGAACTTTTTACTTAATTCGGACATTATTGGCAGTCGGCCCTCCGATGGCGAACGCGCGATGGCGAAGTCGGCACCGGAGATGAAGGACCTGCTCTCGGCGTCGGAGACCACCGTGCACACAGGCCAACCCGCTGCTTCTCGTGGCTGGCGTTGTTGCCCCGATCCTCGGCGTCGAAGGATGTGGAGATACTCGCGCACAAGATGATCAAGTGATTCTTACTGAGATCACCTCGGTGGAAAGCCGCGTCGCCGTCTCATGCGGCCGGGCCGAGTGCGTCGGAGATGGTCTTGGCGCCGCCGTGGGAGGTGAAGCCGCCGTCGACGGGCAGGTCGGCGCCGGTGATGTAGCCGGCGGCGTCGGAAAGGAGGAACGCTACGGTGACGGCCACTTCTGCGGGCACGCCGGCACGGCCGAGCGGGGTCTCACGCAGATGGGCCTCGCGGAAGGCCGGCGTGGTGGAGGCCGTCATCTCTGTCTCGATGTAGCCGGGGTGCACGGTGTTGATTCGGATGCCTCGCGGGCCGAGTTCCACGCAGGCGGCTCGGGTCAATCCGCGCAGCGCCCACTTGCTGGTGGTGTAGGCGATCGGATAGTGGCCGGTCAGGGCGGCGACCGAGCCGATGTTGACGATCGAGCCGCCAGGCGGCATGAGCGGGACCAAGTGCTGGATCGCCAGCAGGGGCCCGACGAGGTTGACTTCGTGTACGCGCCGCAGGTCCGATGGTTTGAGTTCGCCGAGGCGGGCTCGCCAGGTGGTGCCCGCGTTGTTGACGAGCCCGTGGACCTTCTCTCGGGTGTGGCACAGCCACGAGGTCAGGGCGGCCCAGCCCTCGTCGTCGGTGACGTCCAGGCGGTGGTCGACGTCGCCGGCGAGGTCGACGGTGACGACATGGGCTCCGGCGGCGGTGAGGGTATCGGCGATGGCGCGGCCTATGCCCCGGGCCGCACCGGTGACCACCACGGTGCGCCCGGTCAGGTCCACGAGGCCGGTCACGGACGCCTCCTCGGTCGGAAGCGGCCGGTAGGCAGCGGCACCGGGTCGGCGCCCTGCACCACGGTGTTGACGGTGCGTCCGATGCCCTCGACAGTCAGCGCGACGGTGTCGCCCGGCCCCAGCGGCGGCGGGTTCCGCTCACCGCGCAGGCCCCACAGCTCGGCCAGGCAGCCTCCGTTGCCGCAGGTGCCCGAGCCGAGGACGTCACCGGGCCGGACCTCGGCGCCCCGCGAGGCGTAGGCCACCATCTCCTCGAATTTCCAGCTCATGTTGGACAGCAGGTCGGCGCCGACCACCTCACCGTTGACCTCCGCGGTCAGCGCCAGGCGCAGGAAGCCGTCGCCGTCCCGGAACGGCTCCAACTCCTCGGAGGTGACCAACCACGGACCGAGCGTGGAGCTGCCGTCCTTGCCCTTGCACGGCCCCAACCCCACTTTCATCTCGGCCGCCTGGAGGTCGCGCGCGGACCAGTCGTTGAGGATCGTGTACCCGGCGATGTGGTCGCGGGCCTGCTCCGGGGTCAGGTCCCGGCCCGCACGCCCGATGACCGCGGCGACTTCGAGCTCGAAGTCCAGCACCGTCGAGCCCGGCGGCATCGGCACCTCGTCATGCGCGCCGATGACCGCGTAGGGGTTCGTGAAATAGAAGGTGGGAGCCGCATACCACTGCTCCGGCACGCCCGCCGCGCCGTCGACGGATCGGCGGACGCCTTCCACGTGTTCTTCGAAAGTGACGAAGTCCCGAATCGTCGGCGGCTGGATCGGCGGCAGCAGTCTGACCTGGTCGACGGCAGGTCCGGCGGGATCGGCCAGCGCCCCGGCCCCGGCGGCGGCCAGTGCGGCGGGATCCTCAAGAAGCAAGAGATCCAGCAGGTCGGAACCCTCGGGAAGCGGATGGATCCCGTCCCTGGAGACTATTCCGCAGCGGATGTGGCCGCGGTCTTCGTATCGCGCGAAACGCATGGCAGGGGTCTCAGACCGGCGGCGCTATGAACAAGCCGGAGTCAACGTCGTTGAACGACTCCTTGGCGATGATCTCGCTCATCGGGTTCGCGGTTCCCCACTGGTCGGTGACCTCCGGTCGGGAGAAGTCGTAGACGTGCGGATGCCAGCTGTCTTCATCCAGCTCCTCCAGCTCGGTGGTGTACTCGACGGTGTTGCCGTGCGGGTCCATGAAGTACGAGAACGTGTTGTCCCCGGCCAGATGCCGGCCCGGACCCCAGATCTTGCGCACCCCGGCCCGCAGCAGGCGGCCGGTCCCGTACATGTACTCGTCCAGACCGCGCAGCTCGAAGGACACGTGGTGCAGCGAGGTGTGCGGACCCCTCGCGATGGCCATCGAGTGGTGCTGGCTGCTGATCCGCATGAAGTGCATGACCTCGCCCATGTGCGGCGAGGACAGCGTGTCGGACAGCCGGAAGCCGAGGTGCCGCTCGTACCAGGCGCGAGTACGGTCCAGGTCCGGGGAGTTGAGCACGACATGCGACAGCCGGACCGGGACCGACTCCTTGGCCTCGATCTTGCGGTGCGCGCGGGCCTCGACGTCCGCGCAGACCTCGATGGTGCGGCCGTCGACATCGAAGAAGCGGAAGCCGTAGCCGCCGCCGGGTGTGTCGAGGGCGCCGGGCTCGGTGACCAGCCGGACGCCGCCGGCCAGCAGTTCCGCGGCCAGCGCGTCCACGTCGGCGGCGCTGGCGGCGCCATAGGAGACCAGGTCCAGGCGCTTGTCCTCGGCCTGCCGCAGCCGGATGACGTACTGCTCCGGCGAGCCCTCGGCGGCCAGGAACGCCAGGCCGGTGTCCTCGGTGACGGTCGTCAGCCCCCAGATACCGGCGTAGAACTCGAGCTGCTTGGCGAAGTCGGGGACCGCGAGGTCCACATGGCGAAGGTGGGTCAGGTAGCGGTTCACAGGTGAGTCTCCGGTCTCCAGATCAGTTCAGGGCGAGCAGCCGAGCGGCGTTCCCGCCGGCGACGGCCTCGAAGTCGCCTTCGGGCAGTCCCGCGGCTCGCAGTGCGCCCAAGGGGTCCTCGGTGCCCATGTCGAAGGGGAAGTCCGAGCCGAGCAGGACCCGGTCGGCCCCGGCGGCGGCCACGAGGTGGCGCAGCACGGCGGCGTCGTGGACGAGCGAGTCGAACCACAGCCGCCGCAGATAGCTACTGGGCTCGGCGGCGCAACCGCGGGTGTCGGGCCGGGCCCGCCAGGCGTGGTCGGAGCGGCCGATGTGGGTCGGCAGGTAGCCGCCGCCGTGCGCGGCCAGGACCTTGAGTCCGGGGTGCCGGTCCAGCACCCCGGAGAAGATCAGGTGCGACAGCGCGACCGCGTTCTCCGTGGGCTGACCGACCGTGTTGGACAGGTACCAGCGGTCCAGCCGCTCGTCGAGGGTGCAGCCGAAGGGGTGCAGGAACAGCACCGCCCCGGTCTCGGCGGCGCGCGCCCAGAACGGCTCGAATCCCGGGTCCGACAGGTCGCGCCCTGGGGCGTGCGAGGAGATCTCCACGCCGAGCAGTCCCGCCGACAACGCGTCGTCCAGCGCCTCGACGAGCTGTCCCGGCTGATGCAGCGGGACCAGGCCCAGGCCGTGCAGCCGGTCGGGGGCCTTGGCGCAGTGCGCGGCAGTGGTCTGATTCGCCGTCTGCCACACCCGGCGCGCGGTGTCCGCGTCGGTCCAGTAGTGGTAGTGCGACGGCGACGGGGAGACCAGCTGTATATCCACGCCCTGGGCGTCCATGGCGGCCAGGCGTACCGAGACGTCGGTGAGCTTCGGGATGCGCCGAGCCACCATCGGGCCGTTGACCGCCAGCGCCTCGGGGCCGGTGCGCCGGGCGTCCAGCGCCTTGGCCCCGGCCAGCCCCGGCAGTCCGGCGACCAGGGCCTCGACCTCGGGCAGCACCACGTGCGCGTGCACGTCGACCACGCTCATCAGGGTGCTTCCCTCAGCATCGCCATGGTCCGGCCGAACAGGCCCGGGACGTCGGCGTCGCGGACGCGGTCGAGCTGCCATTGCCCGATCTGAACCGAGGCCTCCACGACGGTCCGCACCCGCGGGATGCGGCGGTCGTGGAAGTCTTGGAGCACCTGCCCGTCCCACTTCTCGCCGGCAGTGAGGAGTTCGGCCAGGACCAGGGCGTCCTCCAGCGCCATCGCGGCCCCCTGCGCCATGGTCGGCGGGCAGGCGTGGACGGCGTCGCCGATCAGCACCACACGGCCCCGGTGCCAGGACTCTGCGACCAGCAGTCGTTCGAACCAGGTGTAGTTGACCGGGGTGTCGTCGGTGAGGCTCGCGGTGAGCTCCGGCCAGGCGCCGCCGTAGTGCCGCGCCAGGCTCCGCATCTCCGCGGGGTAGTCCTCGGGCGAGATGGAGGCCCGGTCGCGGCACGCCTCCACGAGGTAGGCGTAGACGGTGTCCGCGCTGGTCGGGCAGTAGCCGGCGATGAAGGCCGGCCCGCCGTAGGCCAGGTCGGTGCGCACCACGCTCGCCGGGCGCGGCAGCGGCGCGCGCCAGATGGCCATGCCGGTCGGCTCGGGCCGCTCGGGGACGCCGATCAGCGCGCGGGTGCGCGAGGTGACGCCGTCGGCGCCGATCACCAGGTCGTAGCGGTGCTCGGTGCCGTCGGAGAAGCGCACGGCGACGTCTTCGGCATTCTGGTCGAACGCCTCGGCCGTGACGCCGAGCCGCACGTGCGCGCCGCTGTCCCGGACCGCGTCGATGAGGATCTGCTGGAGCTGCGGGCGCTGCATGCCGACGGTGGCCGGCAGGTCCGGCCCGCCGGTGCGGATGTCGTCCTGGACGTGCAGGACCGTTCCGTCCGGGGCGGTGATCCCGACGCCGTCGAAGGCGTATCCGCTCGTGCGGACCCGGTCCCACACGCCGAGTTCACGCAGTACCCGCAGGGCGTTGCCCTGCACGGTGATGCCGGAGCCGGTGGTGGCGTGCCAGTCCGGTTCGGCCTCGATGAGGTCGACGGGGACGCCCGCTCTGCGCAGCAGCACGGTCACGGCGTTGCCGGCCGTGCCGCCGCCGACAACGAGGACTCTTCGGGTCGGGGTCATGGGTTCTCCCTCATTTGACGGCGATCGGGTTGACCGGCGAGCCGACGGCGCCGGTGATCGGCAGTGGCGCGGCGGTGAGGAAGAACTCGTAGACGCCGTCGGCGGCGCAGTCGGCGGCGAGTTCTTCCGGGTTCCACATCTCGCCGATGAGCAGTCCGATGTGCGGGATGGCGATCTGGTGCAGCGGCTGGAAGGCCCGGTCGAATTCGTTGGGCCGGACCTCGAAGCCCCAGGTGTCGGTGGCCAGGGCGGCGATCTCGGTGCGGTGCAGCCAGCCGGCGGTGGTGAACGACAGCCCCGGGGCGTCGCCTCCGGCGTAGTCGCCCCACCCTTCGCGCAGCGCCCTGGCATAGCGTCCGGTGCGGACCACGACCAGATCGCCGCGCCCGACGGTGACGCCGTGCGCGGCGGCGACGGCTGTCAGATGCTCCTCGGTGATCGCGAACCCGTCGGGCAGTTCCCCGGCGGCGTCGCCGAGCACCCGGCCGGCGTCCAGCAGCACGCCGCGCCCGGCGACCGGGGCGGCCATGCGCTCGATGCCGGTGACCAGGTCGCCCTCGGAGGTGACGGTCCGCGCGGCGTCCCGGCCGTTCCACGCCTTGCCGTGGTCGAAGATGTGGCCCAGCCCGTCCCACTGCGTGGAGCACTGCAGCGGCATCGCCACCACATCGTCCGCGCCGCCGATGCCGTGCGGGAAGCCCTGGTTGCCGGCGGCTGCGTCCGTTCCGGTGTCCAGCATCGTGTGCACCGGGTTGGTGCGGCGGCGCCAGCCCTTCTGCGGGCCGTCCATGTCGAAGCGCTGCGACAGCGAGAAGCTGACGCCGCGACGGATCAGTGCGGCGCCGGCCAGGCGCTTGTCCGGCGTCAGGAAGTTGAGGGTGCCCAGGACGTCGTCGGCGCCCCAGCGGCCCCAGTTGGACACCACCGCGGCGGTCTTGACGATCTCCGCCTCCGGGTCGCCGCGGTCCAGGCCGGTCATCGGGAGGCCTCCGCGACACATCGCGTGCGCTGCGTCCCCAGGCCGGTGATCGAGCCCTCCATCACGTCGCCGTCGCGCAGCAGCCGGCCCCAGTGGATGCCGTTGCCCGCGGGGGAGCCGGTGAGCACCAGGTCGCCGGGGAGCAGGACGCAGGACTCGGAGATGTAAGAGATCAGCCGCGCGACGCCGAACAGCATGTCGGCGGTCGACTCGTCCTGCATGACCTGCCCGTTGAGAGTCAGGGTCACCTGGAGCGCGCCCGGATCCGGCACGAATTCGGCGGGGACGAGCCAGGGTCCGAGCGGGGTGAAGCCGGGTGCGTTCTTGCAGCGCAGCCAGTCGGTGCCGATGGCCGGCATGTCACGGCGGAAGACGGTGGCCCGGTCGGTGAGGTCGTTGGCGATGGTGTAGCCGGCCACGTGCGTGAGCGCTTCGGCCTCCGGGACGCGGTGCGCCTCGCGGCCGATGACCACCGCCAACTCCAGCTCCCAGTCCGGTTTCGCGGCCCAGGACGGCAGGACCACGTCGTCATGCGGCCCGGTGAGCGACGAGGGCAAGCCGAGGAACACGTAGGGCAGGTCCTCGGCGGCCCGGCGGTCCATCAGCGCTGCGATCTCCGCCCGGGCCTGCTCGATGGTCCGCGGGTCGTCGGCCGAGCGATGGGCGACTTCGAGGTCGATGACGTGCTGCCGGTAGTTCGCGCCGGACTGGAAGATCTGGCGCGGCTCGACCGGGGCCAGGATCCGCAGACCGGCCAGCGGCTGCCAGCCCTGCGGGGAATCCGGATCGGCGGCGAGTCGGCGCAGCACCGGCAGGTTCTCGTCCCAGTCTCGCAACAGCCGGCCGGCGTCGGCGCCGCGGCCGTCGGGCAGCGCGGTGGACAGGTCCAGCACCCGCTCGCCGGCCACCAGGCCGACGAAGGCCCGGCCCTCGGCGGCAGCGAACCTGCCGAGCGCGAAGGGCGGTCGGTGTTGCGGCGAGATGGCCACGGCGTTACCTCCACATGAGTCGTCACTCAATCTGGACCGCTCCCAGGGATTTTGGAAATCGATTGTCCTGATGCGGGTCATCCATGGGATGGATAAGCTTTGCGGCGTGAACCTGGCGAACCTGGACCTCAACCTGCTCGTGGCGCTGCGCGCGCTGCTGGAGGAGCGCAGCGTCACCGCGGCCGGCCGCCGGATCGGCCTGAGCCAGCCCGCCATGAGCGCCGCGCTCGCCCGGCTCCGCCGGCACTTCGGCGACGAGCTCCTGTCCCGGTCGGGGAACAGCTACGAGCTGACCGCGTTGGGCTCGGCGCTGCTGGACCGCACCGCGGTCGCCTACGACCTGCTGGAGCGGGTCTTCACCAGTCAGGCCGACTTCGACCCGGCCGCCGACCGGCGCGAGTTCACCGTCCTCGCCTCCGACTACGCGGTCGCCGTCATCGGCGTCGAGCTGGCCCGCGTCATCGACGAACAGGCGCCGGCGGTCCGGCTCACCTTCCGCAAGCTCCCGTCGGTCACCGAGGACATCGGTGCCACGCTGAGCACCGTCGACGGGCTGCTGATGCCGCACGGCATCATCAGCGGCCTGCCCACCGTCGAGCTGTACCGGGACCGCTGGACCGTCGTCGCCGCCGCCGACAACCCCGAGATCGGCGACGAGATCAGCCTTGACCAGCTCGGCGTCCTGCCCTGGGCCGCCTTCCAGCAGACCTACGACGCCCCGGTGGCGAAACAGCTGAGCATGCTCGGTGTCGAACCCCGTGTTCAGGTCTCCGTCGACAGCTTCACCCTGCTGCCCGCCCTCGTCGCCGGCACCCGGCGCATCGCCATGGTGCAGGGCCTGCTCGCCGAGCGTCTCAGCGAACACGCCGGTGTCAGGGTCCTGGAATGCCCTTTTGACGCGGTGCCGGTCCAGGAGGCCATGTGGTGGCACCCCGTGCACACCCACGACGCCGGACACGTGTGGCTGCGTGAGACCATCGCGCGCGTCGGCGCGGGCATCGGGTCGCAGCGGTGAGATATCCACCCCGTGGATCCACCCGATCCGCAATATCGATGGCGGAGAGCCTGGACATCGCTCGGAAACACACCGCATAGTCATCCACACGCCGACACGCCGGGAGCCGGGACCACCCCTTTTTCCGCCCCGCGCATGCGACGCATCCCACGACCGCATGCCGTGTCACTCCGCACCGTACCGGCGCGTATGAGGCATGCGCGGAAACCGCCCGCCGCTCCGTGGAGGACCCATGTCTGCTTCCGCGATCCCGCCTGCCGTCTCCATCCGGCCGCCGCACCCCGCCGTCCCCGTCGCAGGCCCCGGACACCGCCTGCGCCTGACCCTGCTCATGGCCGGCAGCTGTCTGCCGATCCTCGGCGCGGTCCTCATCAGCCCGGTCCTGCCCAAGATCAAGGACCACTTCGCCACGGTGCCCGGCGCCGACGCGCTCGTCCCACTGGTGCTGACCATCCCGGCGCTGTCCCTGGCCATCCTCGCCCCCTTCGCCGGGGTCATCGTCGACCGCCTGGGCCGCAAGCGGCTCCTGATATGGGCCACCCTCGCTTACGCGGTGTTCGGAACCGCACCACTGTGGCTGGCACCGTTGGGGGCGATCCTCGCCAGCCGGGCCCTCGTGGGAATCGCCGAAGCCGCCATCATGACCTGTTGCACCACGCTCATCGGCGACTACTACAGCGGCCGTCAACGAGACAAGTACCTCGCCATGCAGACCATGTGCGCGTCCTTGTCGGCCACCGCGTTCTTCGCCATCGGCGGCGCGACCGGGTCGGCCGGTTGGCGCGCGCCGTTCTGGATCTACGCCGTCAGCCTGATCCTGGCCCCGGCGATGGCGGCGTATCTGCCGCAGCCCGCCGTGGGTGTCGACAAGGTCATGGCGAATGGTGCGGAGAAGCGTCCTTTCCCGTTCCGCGCGCTGTGGACGACCTGCCTGCTGACAGTGTTCGGGGCAATGGTCTTCTACACGGTTCCGGTCGAGTTGCCCTTCCTCCTCGACGCCCTTGGAGTCAAGGCCACCGGCGTCATCGGCCTGGCCGCCGCGCTCGCCAGCGCCGCGACCGTGGCAGGGGCGGTCTCCTTCAGCCGGCTGGGCCCTGAACGGGTTCGGCTCGCGCTGGTGTTCGCCGTATGCGGGGCCGGATTCGCGGTCATGTGGCTCGGGCAGGTCACCGTCGTCCTGGTCGTCGGCGCGGTCATCAACTGCATCGGCACAGGCCTGCTGCTGCCTGCGCTGCTCACCCGGGCGATGTCCCGCCTCGACTTCGCCGACCGCGGCCGTGGTACCGGCCTGTGGCTGGCGGCGTTCTTCGGCGGAGAGTTCGTCTGCCCGCTCGTCCTGCTCGCGCTCAAGGCCGCGGTCGGAACCCTTGCCGCGGCGGTCGGTCTGCTGGGAGCCGCGGCGGCCGCGTTGGCTGTGAGCCTGTTCCTGCTGGGGAAACGCTCGAAGTCGCAGATCCCGGCCAGCTGATCTCGGATGTTCCGGACCCTCGGGGTCCGCCCACGGTCTCTCCCCGTGACTCGATGGGTTCTTCGACTCGAAGGACTTGATCGGAAGCGGGTCTGTGTTCGAACATTGCGTTCATGTCCGCAGCTGCTTCCGGGTCGCCGGGGCCTGTCACTGGCCGCACTCGGCCTCGTGCGCAAATGCGGTGCCGCTGACCGTGCATCGCAAGCGCGCGCGCCGTTACGCCTTGGCCGCCTTGGCGTCGGCCGCCTTTGCCATCGCCATCAGCTGGTCGGTGATTCCAGTGGGCGGGCTGACCAGCGGAACGTTGTCGTCGAGAGTGATCAGCACGTTGCCGCGCCGTATGACAGTCATGTCGGTTTCCTCTACAAAGGACCCACTGGCCCGGGCGGTTCGGGCCGTGACGGAAAGACTCTCGTCTCCGGTTCCGATCCCCGGCGCCAGCGCGTACTTGGTCGCCCCGTCCCCCGGCACGCTCGACGGGACGGTAACGGACGGACACTTCGCGGCGTACCGCCGGATCGCCTCCATCACAGCGTGCGCGCCGTCACCCGGGTAGGTGCGCAGCGTCTCCACTCCGCGCCAGCCGTCTCCTGCGGGATCTGGCTGGACCATGAGTACTGCCACCTGCGCGGACGCGGCCTGGGCATTGTCTATGAAGTCGGACGCCGAGAGGAACTCCGAGCATTCAGGCTCCCGCGTCACCAGACCGGCGTTCTTGGACGGCGCGATCGACTGCACCGTGTATCCGGCCGGAAGATCGGCGACGGTCACCAAGAGTGCAGTCAGCTGCGGGGCGCTCAGAGGAGGTGCGGAAGACGCAGCAGGGGCCGAGCTTCCGCCGCAGGCAGCGGCAACCGCAACTATCGATGTCGCTACTGCACAAGCCAGCGTTCTACGCATCAGTCCAAAACCCCTCAAGCTCAACCCTCCGCCTGAACAGAACGCTAGCAGGCATCATCAGGGACGTGATGAAAGGGAGTCTCGGTCCACCGCCGCCAACGGCCGGGTCGCCGGGAGCGCTGCGGAGTCCAGAGGCACGGGCCTCGCCTGGGACGGCCTGTGCACCGGTCAGCGTGGCGGCCAGCGGGATGCCGTGGGATACGACGACCGGGACGCCGGGGATGCCCGCCGGGTCGGTGCGCGCCGCACCGGCGGCCAGCGCCGTGGCCTGTTCGTCCACGCCGGGCAGGAGGCGCAATTGTGCCACTGGCGCACACGCGCCAGCGTGGGCGATTTGCGACAGTCTTTCATGATTCGCGCCTGGCGGCCGACAGCGACTGGACCGGGCTGCGGGAAGATCTGACACCGTTGCCTCTCGGTGCGCGTTCACAGCGGTGGTCTGCGCAGGTGAGTGGCCTTGACGCCGTTTCATCTGGATGAAGTGTGGGACTGCCACGATCATGATCTTGAGCGATATCGACGCCGTCGTTGTGGGCGGCAGGGCCTTGCACTCATTACCGCGGCTCTTTCGCGGCTGAGGCCATGGCCGAGCGCGACCCCGTGCTGGAGCGCGTTGACCAGCAGTTCAGCCGCTGCTAGCTTCCCGTTCTACGTCCACAGGGCGTATCGGCAGCACCTCTGATATCAGGTTGCTGTCAATTGCTGAGTTGTGAGATGCGACCGAACCCCTCGGTCGCCCTCCTGGCACTCTCTCGTCGCGGTTCCACCAGAACAGAAGCATCCGCATCGATTGCGGCGATCCCGCGCGCCCGAACGGACGCGTCTTTCGCGATGGGTGAGCGGCCCACTGCCAGAGCACAGCGAGTCCAAGGAGACAAGAGTGGAGCATCGAACCAGAACCCCGCGGCGCCGAAAGGCGGGCCGTGTGGGGTTCGCTCTCGCGGCCGGGGCGACCCTCGCCGTGGTCGCGTCAGCGGCCGCAGTCGCATCAACGCCGTCCCACACGGCGTCGGGCAGGCCTTCGGCTGAGGCGAATCCGTATGACCCGGCCAATGGGCATCCTTACCGGCACGGCGTGATACCCACCATCGCGCAGAACGCCAAGATGAAGGCCTGGGCTGCCGGTCACCACGCTTCCACCACGGCGGCGACCGGTCCGCAGACGTTGTCCTACGGCGGCGGCGTCGACGGCATCGGCGTGCAGTCCGGCGCGAAGAACAAGGTCTACCTCGTGTTTTACGGGACCCAGTGGGGCACTCAGAGCACGGACGCCAACGGCAACGCCAAGTTCAGCGGCGACAGCGTCGGCACGGCCGGGGCCACGCAGCAGATGTTCAAGGGCATCGGCACCAACAACGAGCTGTGGTCGGCGGATCTGACGCAGTGGTGCGACGGACCGGCCGTGGCCGCAGGTGCGACCAGCTGCCCCGCCAACACTCCGGCGTCGGCGTTCATCCCGTACCAGAGCGGCGGGGTGCTGGCCGGCGTCTGGTACGACAACTCCGCCGCCTCACCGGCCACCGCCACCGGACACCAACTCGGTGTGGAAGCGGTCAACGCCGCCGCGCACTTCGGCAACACCACCGCCGCGTCGAACCGCAACTCCTACTACGTCATCCTGTCGCCGCACGGCACCAACCCGGACGACTACAAGGGGCTGACAGGTCAGGGCTACTGCGCGTGGCACGACTACAACGGCGACACCTCGCTGACCGGCGGTGCGGTGGCGTCGAACTACGGAGACGTCGCCTTCTCCAACCAGCCGTACAACGTCGACCAGGGCGCGACCTGCGGCGTCGGGTTCGTCAACTCTCCCGGCACCCTCGACGGCTACACCATGACCCTCGGCCACGAGTGGCACGAGATGATGGCTGACACCAACCCCGCGGGCGGCTGGACCAACCCCAACAGCAGCCCGCCCGGCCAGGAGAACTCCGACGAGTGCGCGTGGCTGTCCCCGGGAACCACCGGCGGCGCGGCGAACATCTCCTTCGGGTCCTTCGGCACCTTCGCCGAGCAGGCCAGCTGGTCCAATGACACCAACAGCTGTGCGATCAGCCACCCGATCGTCCAGCACGGCGGGGGGACCGGCGGGAACACCGTGACCTTCGGCAGTCAGGGCCCGCAGTCCTGGACCGTGGGCACCGCGGTCTCGCTGCCGGTGACGGCCACCGACTCCGACACGGCGCAGACGCTGACCTACTCGGCCACCGGTTTGCCCGCCGGTCTGTCGATCAACGCCTCGTCCGGCCTGATCTCCGGCATTCCCACCGCGGCCGGCACCGGGACGGCGACGGTCACCGCGAAGGACACGACCGGCGCGTCCGGCTCGACGACGATCTCCTGGACCGTCGCCGGCTCCGGCGGCAGTGGCGGGGGGATCACCAACGGCGGCTTCGAAGCCGGCACCCTCTCCGGGTGGACCGTGACGGGTAAGGCCTCCACCTCCGCTTCGGCCGCGCAGACCGGCGGCTACGGGGCGCTGGTCGGCTCCGCCAACCCGTCGGCCACCTCGGCGATCAGCCAGACCTTCACCGCCCCGTCCGGCTCCGGCAAGATCTCCGTCTCCTACAACATCACCTGCCCGGACCTGGTCTACTACGACTGGGCCACGGTGACGCTGAAGGACAACACGACCGGCGGCACAGCGACCCTCTTGCAGCCCACCTGCACCCTGGGTGCGGGTTGGAAGACAGCGTCCGGCAGCCTGAGCGCCGGTCACAGCTACACGATCACCCTCACCAGCGTCGACGACGGCTACGCCGGCGACCCGACCTACACCTACTACGACAACGTGACCGTCTCCTGACGGCTGCGGCATGACACCGGTCCGGGGAGGACCATGGGGTGCTCCTCCCCGGACCGTGTGAACCCTTGACTGTGATGACCTGCGGACTTAGGGTCGGGGCGCCTTAGACGCCTGATCCAGAAGGCGCGGATCGGCGGCGCCTAAGCGTCCGACGAGCTGTGGAATCAGCGATCTGGGAGGCTGACGGTGGCGGACATCCTGAACGCGACGGGCGAGCCGGGCCGGGTGTATCGCGAACTGGTGTGTTCACCGCACAGCACCATCGCCGCACTGGCGCACCGTACCGGCCTGTCATCGGCGACGGTCGCCGCGATATTGGAGGATCTCGCCGCCTCCGGGGCCGTTGTCCGCTTGCACGGCGAGGCGGACGACCTTTGGGAGGCGCAGCGGCCGGAGAACGTCGTCGCCGAGCAGATACGAAGCCGAGAGCACGAACTCGCCGACCTGCGCAGCGCAGGGGATGAACTGGGCCGGCTGTTCCGCCTGGCACGCCAGGACGGGATGAACTACCCGGGCCTCGACGTGCTGCGTGATCGGTCCCTGATCCTGCAGTACTACCGCAAACTTCAGGAGAACGCGGTTCGCGAGATCAAAGCGATCGACCGCCCGCCGTACCTCTCCGAAGGCGAGGACGAGGCATCGCAGGCCGATGTCCAGCGGATCCAAATGGCAGCCGGAGTCCGGTATCAGACGATCTACCACGACTCTGTCTACGCCGACCCGCTCCGCTTCGCAGCGATCCTGACCGCGATCTCCGGTGGCGAGAAAGCACGAGTCCTGCTCGACCCCCCGGTGAAACTCCTCATCAGCGACGACGACCGCGCACTCGTGGCACTGGAGTCATCAGCAGCCGCACCGATCGCGCTCCTCGTCAACCCGTCCGGCCTTCTCGACGCCCTGGTCAAGGTATTCGACGCACTGTGGCGCGCGGCGGTACCGCTGTCACCGCGGGGCTCGGCGGTACCACTGGACGACCACGACCGCGCAGTCCTCACCCTGATGGCCGCGGGCGCCACCGACGAGGTCATCGCCCGTCGGCTCGCCATCTCACGCCGCTCGGTGGTCCGCCGCACCGGCCAGCTGATGGAGCGACTGGGCGCCACGACCCGCTTCCAAGCGGGCGTCCAGGCGGCTCGGCGAGGCTGGCTGTGAGCGTTCCGGACGAGGCCGGTGGTGCGAAGGGTGTCGGCATCATGATGTCGGATGCCGTGGCTGGGCGAGCTTGCGGCCACGATCCCGGTCGAACAGTCATCGGCGTCGAGATCCTGCTCACGGTGCCGCAGACGTCCAGGATTAGCACTCGCGAAGCAGCTCATCGACTCCCTACGCCGCGAATGCTCTGACGGGTCGCAAGCCCGGATGGTCGTGGGCTGAGATCGCCGCCCCGCTCTCGGACAAGAAATCAGGCGCCGGGCCGATCCGAAGCCGCGGCTGGACCGGGCCCGACCGTGTCGCCGGAGGACAACAAGCAGCTGATCGCCAGGGGAAACCAGATCATCGGCAACGCAGACCCCGAATACGGCGACGTCACGCTGGGCGGCGCCGAGCGCGTGCTCTACCGCGACCAATGAATACGATGCGGCAGCATAGAGCCGTGACCCGTGGCCCGCGGGCACCGTGCGGCTCACACGCTCGGGCCGACGAGCAACTGGTAGGTCGCCATGTTGCTGACACCACCCGGCGTGATCACCGTGACAGCGACAGAGCCGGCGGCGCCGCCCGGGTTGGTGGCCACGACTTCGGTGTCCGAGACAGCGACGAACGGCGCTGCGATTCCACCGAACAGGACGGATTGGGTCAACCCTAGATTGCTTCCGGTGATGGTGACCGCTGTGCCGCCGTTCGCCGGTCCCTGAGCGGGGGTGAGGGCGCTGATAGCTGGGAGCGCGACATAGGTGTAGTAGGGGATGCCCAGTCCCGCCAGACTTGTGCCGCCTGGCGTGCTCGCCGTGACCGCCACAGTCCCGGTGCCGCTGGGGGCGTGGACCGTGATCTGATTGTCCGAGACGACCGTGACCCCGGTGGCCGCGCCGGATCCGAAATGGACGGCCGTGGTGAGCGCCAGGCCGGTACCGGTGATGGTGACGGTATTGCCGCCGGCGACCGGCCCCATCGACGGGGAGACGGCCGCGACGGTCGGCAGCGGGAGGTAGTAGTACAACACGCCGTTACTGGTGCCGCCGGCCGTGACGACCGTGACGGCGACCGGCGCTACGGGTGCGCCAGGTGCGGTGGCGGTGATCTGCGTCGCGCTGACCACGGTGAAGGCCGTCGGGGTGGAACCGAACATCACCGCGGTCGCACCCGTGAGGCCGGTGCCGGTGATCGTGACCGTGTTCCCACCTGTACTCGGGCCCTGCGTCGGGCTGAGTGTGCTTACCACTGGCGCCGCCACATACGAATAGGTCGCGCCGTTGCTCGTCCCGCCCGACGTCGTCACCGTCACCGACACCGCACCGGAGCCGGCAGGAGCCGTCGCGGTGATCTGGGTACTGCTGACCACGGTGAACGCTGCTGAGACCGAACCGAATACCACCCCGGTAGCGCCCGTGAACCCGGTCCCGATGATCGTGACAGCCGTGCCTCCGGCAGTCGGGCCTTGAGCCGGGCTGATACTGGTGATGACCGGCGCCGTCACATACGAATAGGTCGCGCCGTTGCTTGTCGCACCCGGTGCCGTCACTGTCACCGTCACCGAACCGGAGCCGGCAGGCGCCGTCGCAGTGATTTTAGTGCTGGTGACCACGGTGAACGGGGCTGAGACCGAACCGAAGGATACGCCGGTGGCGCCCGTGAACCCGGTCCCGGTGATCGTGACAGCCGTGCCTCCGGCCGCCGGGCCTTGGACCGGGCTGATGCTGCTGATGACTGGCGCCATGACGCTCCTTCCTTCTGGCGGCTCTCGTCGCGCTGGACTCCGGGCGGACCGGCGACACCCGGCGGGGGCCGGGTGGGGCGCGGTGTTCGACCGTCGTACAAGGACGCCGGGTGAGCCGGCTGCGCTTTCCCGGGAGACGTAGGGACCACCGGTTTAGCTACTTTCAGTAACCTGCGCAGGTCATCGGCCCGCAATAGGCCTGACGCGAAACCACTCGTTCGAGTCCCGGGCGCAGGGAAACCGCAGCGAGTCGGCCAACGGGTCAGACGCCATGGCCCTGACGGCTACCGGGGAAGGGCAGCCGACCTGGAGGCGGCGGGAGCGAGGCGCGAGGGTCCACCATCGGGTTCTGCCATCGCGCCAGCCCGCACTTTGCGCTCATACCTGCAGGCCACAAGGCTTCTCGCTCCTGAGACGAGATCTTCGCCACCTGCGCGCTCCGCTCGAACGAGTGATTTAACGCCAGGGCTATTGCGGATCGATGACCTGCGCAGGTTACTGAAAGTAGCTAAACCGGTGGGCCCGCCCACCTCTCCGGGGGAGCGGTAATCGGCTCACCTGTCCGCCCTGAACGGCGGTCAAGCCGGTGCCGCAGGGCGCCCCCGCCGAGGAACGATCCGCCAGTCGGTGCACCCAGCACCCGGCTTGTGTGGTGGATCCACGCTACGTCCTCAACGGTGCCCCACGGGCGACGGTCCGTATGGCCCCGACCCGCTTTCGCGGGTTCCCAACCTGGACCAGGGTTCGGCTGCCGGCCACCACGCCTTGCCCAGGCGACAGTGGCCGGAACTCGACGGGCTTGTTCCCGAGCACCGTCGCGACCGCCCGAACGGCCCGGTCACCCTAGCGCGCAGCGCTCGACCGTAGCCGTCTTCTGATACTCAAGGCCGACACGCAGCAACGTCGACCTGCCCCAACTCGGCCAGCGGCAGCAGAAGACCTGCTGCGCTGCCGAGCGCCACCTCAGCCAAATGCAAGGGAGCAACGCGCATGCCAATTTCCCCGAACCAGGGATCCACCGGCGGCGGGACAGTCGTCACCATCACCGGCACCAACCTCTCCGGCGCGACCGCGGTGAAGTTCGGCACCAAGCCGGGCACCATCACGGCGAACACGCCCACCTCGATCACCGTCACCTCGCCTTCGGGCAGCGGGACCGTCGGGGTGACCGTGACCACGCCGGGCGGCACCAGCAACCCGCTGGCCTTCTACTACATCGGGGCACCGTTCAAGGCGGCCCTCAGCGCGGACTCCGGGCCGGTCGCCGGCGGCAACACCATCACCATCACCGGCACCGGACTGTCCACCGCGAACAACGTCGCGTTCGGCGCCAACAGCGCGGCACCGGCCGTGGTGTCCGACAACACGATCAACGTCGTCGTCCCCGCGGGCGCCGCAGGGGCGGTCGGCGTGACCATCACCACAGCCGGCGGCAGCAACAACGGGCTCACGTACACCTACGTGACCACCCCCACGGTCACCTCCATCGCCCCCGCCGCCGGCCCGACCTCCGGCGGCACCGCGGCGACCGTCACCGGCACCGGTCTCACCACCACCCAGTCGGTCACCGTCGACGGTGTCACCGCGCCGTTCTCGGTCATCAACGACACGGAACTGTCCATCGTCACCCCGCCCGGGACCGCCGGCGCGGTCGACGTGGCCGTGACCACCACCGGTGGCACCGCCACGGTCGCTGGCGGCTTCACCTACACGGCCGGCCCCGGAATCTGATCAGCGGCCGCAAGCCCGGCCGGCCACCGGGCTGAATCCGAAGCACCTCGCCGGGACGGAGAAACCCTCCGTCCCGGCGAGGGCCGCTCCCTCGGCTCAGAGAACTGACACGAACGTGTTGGTCATCGCTTCCGCGCACCGCATTCTCAGCAAGCTGACCACCGCCAGGCGGCGAGCACAATCCGTCAATGCGACGTCAGATGCTCATCCCCGCCCGATCACCTGGGGCGAACGGTTTCCGAACACGTTGCCGATGTTGTAAATATCGCCGGAGTTGTCGATGTTGATGTTGACCAGGCTGTCGCAAGTGAGCAGGCACAGTCCGAGCGGTGGCGGGGGAGGTGTGGGTGCCGCTGTCACCTGGACCGTGGTCGTACTGCTCGAGGCGCTGCAGTTGTCGTTCCCGTTGTATGCGGCGGTGATCGTGTGAGTGCCGGTCGAGGTGAAGCTGGTCGCGTATGTCGCTGACCCGTCTGCCCCCACGGGAACGGTGGTCAGCAGGTTCGAACCGTCGAAGAACGTCATGCCCAGGCCGCCGCTCGGGTCTCCCGCGCAGGACACCGTCGCACTCAGACCCACCGATTGCCCTGTGACCGCTGTCGAAGGCGACGCCAGGACCGTCGTCGCCGAAGACACCGCAGCAGCAGCCGCAGCCGGTGAAGCAATGGCCGCTACGGCCAGTGCCGCGAAGGCCAATGTCTTCCAGGGCTTTGGCTTATGGCAATTTTTCAAGGTTATCTTCTCCTCGGTCGGTTTCGGTCCCTTACTGCGGCTGTCGCGCATTAACCTATGACGGAGGGTCTGATTTCGGCAGAGCCCATGGCGCAATGAATCGACCCATGTCAAGGAATTCACTCCAATGGTCCATGGGGGAACCGAAGCCCAGGCTGACAGCGAAGTCACGTGATCACGGCCGGATACCTGAGGGTGCCGATAATTGTTGTGAGCTGGGATGATGCTGTGCCGTGAGGTTGAAGCTGATCTTGTGGGGCGCGGGACTGCGAATGTGCCTGTGAGCTTGGTGTTTCCCGATTCTGGCCGTTGAGTTGGGATCCTGGCGGGATGTTGCCGTCGATGGTGTGCCGCCTCACGCGGCGTGTGCTGGGGTCGGTGGCGGTGTTGCTCCGCCGTGAGGCGTCCAAGGACGCCGAACTGCTCGTTCCCCGTCACGGGAACGTGGTGCTTCCTCACCGCCGACCTCGGCCTCATCGGCACTACCACCATCAGCCGTCACCACACGTGCCGACTTCGCTGCTTTCGAACTCACAGCCAGTTACCTATCCACAGCCAAGCCCAGGCCGCTCTGATGCAACCCAAAGCGCCGCCCGCACAACCATCGTGCGGACGGCGCCTGCCATTCCATCTACCGATCCACCGGCCTACCCGCCCACCGCAGCACTGGCAGCCGGGCAAGCCGCGCGCCTCAGTGCTTCCCGGCGCGCCGGTGTCGGCTGCCCCAGGCGATCGCGCCGCCGGCGCTGAGCAGCAGCATGCTGATCAGCGCGAGCTCCGGCACCGAGCCCGCCAGGCCGGTGTGCGCCAGGCCGCCCGAACTCGACGACGAGGCCGTCGGCGGCGGGGTGGTCGACGTGCTCCGGGTGGTGGGCGGGGTGGTCGGGGGCTTGCTCGTCGGGGGCGGGGTGGAGCTCGGCGGCGGGGTCGGCGCCGGGATGTAGACGCCCGCGTCGATCGTGTGGTCGACGCCGCCGGGTTTGGCCGGAGCGGTGACCGGTGCGTAGCCCTCGCAGAGCTCGCCGGTGGTCGGGGGGACCACGTTGGAGTCGTGGACGCGGTCGGTGCCGGCCAGCGGGAGCGTGAAGCGCAGGGCGCTCGCCGGTGGCTGGGCGGGGACGTTGTCCGTCTTGGCCGTGCACACGTCGAACTGGACCGTGTACTTCGCGCCCGGGGTGAGCTGGTGCTTCGCGCCGACGCCGCCGAAGTAGTACTCGCCGGCCGCGTCTGTCGTGGTGGTGGCGACCTGCTTGCCGTCGGCGTCGAGCAGGTTCACGGTCGCGCCGGCGAGGGGAACCTCGTTGGTGCTGTGCGCGTCCTGGACGCCGTTGTGGTCGCCGTCGAACCAGACGTAGTTGCCGATCTGGATCGGGGCGTTCGCCGCCGTGTAGGCGATGTCGCCGAGGCCGCCGGCTTTGCCGAAGGAGTCGGTCGGGCCGACGATCTGGTACCCGTGCGCCGGGTCGTCCTGGCCGGGACCGATACCGGTCTGCACATCGTAGTAGCCGAGGCCGTCGGAGCTGACCTGCTTTGCCGGGTCGAGCTCGGTACTGACCACCCACTGCTGCTGCGGAACATAGGCCACCGAGCCCTGGGACGCGTCCTCATGCGCTCCCTGACCCGTGTGGTTCGGGTCGAAGAAGTCGCCGGGGAAGTACTGCACGACGCCGGCCGGCTTGTGACCGTCGTTGGCGTAGGTGGCGTTGTTGGGGCAGTCGCCCGTGCCCTCCCAATCGTAGGTGTTGCCCGGCGCGGAGCAGGCCATGTCGATGGCACCGCCGGACATGCCCTGTTCCGGAGTATTGTTCCCCGGCAGCGGGTCGAGACCGCCGGCGCCGATGACATCCATGAACCGGTCGCGGAACCCGACGATCATCGAGCCGTCGCGGGTGAAGGCCAGGCTGGCCAACTCCGGTTGCGGATCGATGAACACATCGCCGTAGCCCCGGTGCTGGTCCCACGCCGCCTGCGTCGAGTCGTCTGTGTTCCACGGATTCCAGTGGTCGGACAACGCGGTGTGGACCCCGTTGATGACCTCACCGCGCTGGTAGTCGAGCGTGTGCGTGAAGACCGTCGTGAAGGTCTTGCCGTCGTACACGTCGACGACGGCCTTGAGATCGCTGCGCTGTTGAGTGCTCTCCGCGTCACACACGCCGCCGACATACAGCTTGGCGTCGTGCGCGGCGACGGCGAACGGACGCCAGTCGCCGTCCGCCGCGCAAGCTGAGTTCTTGTCGGTGGGAGCGGGGATCGTCACGGAGTCCTTGAACGTCCCCGTATCGCCGGTCGCGCCGAAGCTCACCAGTGAGCGCGTCAGCAGGTTCACCGCGTACAGGGTCTTGCCGTCCTCGGACAGGGCGATGCCACCGACGCTCTCCTTGCCCGGCGCGTTCGTGAACCCTGCGTCTTTGCGCATGTCGAGGACGTCGTGCGGGGTCCCGCCTGCGCCGAGCACGGTCGCGAACAGCTTCGGCGCGGACGAGCCGTCGGTCGGCGTCGTGTAAATCGCGCCGTCGCCGTCAGGGCCATAGACGGTGTAGCGCTTAGCGAAAGCGCTTTGGAAAATGCGGTTCTTGAACCTGTCGTACGCCAAGCCCCACGTCGTCCCCACCTCAGCTTGGGTGTTGAGCACCGTGGGACAGTTCGTCGGCGGGGTGCAGGTGTCGCGTGCGGCGGGATCGACGGCCACCAGCGCCTGCCCGTTGGGGTCGCCGGCAGTGCCGTCCGACTTGACGGCGGGGGCCTGCACCGGCACGTAGTACTTGTGATCCGGCGTTGTGTAGTCCGCTGGGTTCCACACCCCGGTGATCACCGAGGTGGCCTTGCCCCCGGTGAGGTTCACGTACGTCGTGAAACTGTCGAAGTGGTTGGCCTGCGTCGATGCCGGCGCGGCCTGTAAGTAGCCGTTGTACGGCGCCGGGATCGTGACGTCGACGCGGTACCGGCCCCCGGTGAGGACCGTCGACGCCGTCATGACGAACTTCCCGGTCGCGTCGGTCACCCCTTGGACCTCGTGGCCCGCCGCGTCCGTGATGCCGACGTCCATGCCCTGCTGGGGGGTGTCCATGGTGGCGTTGATGATGCCCGTGCCGAAGAAGTCCCGCAGCACCTGGACGGTCAGCTTGCCATCGGCACCGGCCGCGGAAGCCGCAGGCGCCACGCCCGCAATCGCTCCGGTCGCGCCACCCACCGTCAACAAAGACGCCAGTCCCACCCGGCCCAGCCGCCCGATTCCCCTGCCGGGTGGCCGTACCCGTTTTCTATCGCCTTCGTTCATGCCCGATATCCTTTTTCTCCAGACCAGACACGCCGGTTGCGTGGATTCCCCAACCGTGGCCGAGGTGCTGCGCGCCGGGGCGAGGGTTTCACTGAACCGCCGCAGTGAATCAGAGCATTGTATCGGTCGGGCCCTGAAAACACCTTACGAACAGGTGTTTCACGCGAACCGGACACCCGCGCGGGGCCGGGTGCCCGTAAGGTACGGGCCATGCCGAAAGCACGCTGGTTCATCGCAGGGTCCTGTGTCGTGGCGATCGCGGCGGTCGGCGTCGTGGTGGCCGCCACGAGCGGATCCGGGAACAGCGGCGGCGGCCGAGCTCTGAGCTCCGACGAGGCGGACCGCTTGGCGATCACCCGGTTCCGCAACTACGAGGCAGGCGGCCGCGCGGTGACCATCACCGTGCCCGGAACCGCGGGCGACCTGGTCGTCACCGGGTCGATCGACTACCGCAGCAAGCTCGGCTACGGCGTGGTGCGCGGCACCGGACGGGACACCTCCAGCGACGGACTGATCGAGTGGACCGCTACATCAGTGCTCGTCGATCCGGTGGCGAACGCCCCGGCTGCCGCGCCGACGACGCCCCCGACGACCGGCTGGTACAGCCGGCCGCTCCAGCAGACCGGCAGCGCGCTGGACAGCTCCCTGCTCATCGCGCTCAACCTGGGCAGCGACCGGCCCGACAACGCGCAGTTGCTGCCGCAGAACGGCGCGACCTGGGTCGGCCACGACCAGGTCGCCGGACGCCGAGTCGACATCATGACCGGGCCCGCGGCGCAGGGTGCGGCGGGGGCGGCGGCGACGGCCGGAACGGTGCGCTACTGGATCGGTGCGGACGGGACCATGTACCGCGTCCAGGCCGTACTGGCCTCGGAGACTCAGCCTGCTGTCATAGCCTTCGACACGCAGAAGTACGCAACGGTGCCGCCGACCCCCGCAGCCGCTCAGGGCTGACCGCCGCCACCAGCCCTCACGACGCCTGCACCAGCGCAGTAGCCGCCAGCAGATCCGCCGCCGGCACCTGGACCCCGGCGGTGTCCGGCACCGCGGGCGCCGCCGGCACGACTGTGGCCGGCGTCCCTGCCGCATCCGGGAACTGCGGCTGCACCGGAGGCGCGGCCACGTCGGTGAACGGAATCCCGCCCGGCGGCGTCGGCGCGCTCCAGGTCCCGGACGGCGACGGCGTCTGGTGCGCGGCGGGGCAGGCCGTCGCGATCGTGCCGAGACCGGCCGGGACCGTGTGCAAGCCCTGGCCGCGCAGGCATCGCCGCGCTTTCCGTTCCTCAGCAGGAGGCGGTCTTCGGCCGGCGCCGGGACAGCGGCGTCCCGCTGTCCGGCGGCACCATCGCCACGAACCCGGACCTCGGCGCCAAGACCCCTGACGGCCGCTACCTCATCCCCGCCGACGCTCACGCCCGCCGCGCGCACGCGAACGTGGTCGGCGTCGGTCTGATGCAGCGGCGCTCACGGCACCGCGACGGGACGACGGCCCGACCTGGCATACGTTCCTGCGGGCTCAAGCCGCGACGATCCTGGTCACTGACTTTGCGAGGAACTTCCTAGCTGACGTCGGTGCGGTATGTGAGTGGCGGGATGGGGCCAGCCTCCACGCTGCCCGGTGTCGGCCCCCTGAGGGACAGACACCGGGCAGCGGATGTCGCCTACATGGACGAGCGGCGGTCTCCCATGCCTGCCTCGCCGGCTGTGTTACCGCCACCGGCGGTCATGCCGGACAGGACGGGCTGGTCCGGGAGTTGGCCGTCAGGTGTCATCTTGTCCACCATCGTGGGCAGCTTCTGTGCGATGTTCCGCGCGGCCTGCTCCGGGGTCACCCCGGTCTGGTCTGCGATCTTGGCGAGGTGCTCGTTGCCCAGCGCCTGCGTGACCTGCTCGGGGGTGACGGGCTTGTTCTCGCCCTTCCCGATCCAGGACTGGAACTGTTCGGAGATGCTGCTGTTCTTGAGCTTGTTGAACAGGCCGCCGATGTCGCTGCCGACGATCTTCTTCACCTGGTTGGTCGTCTTGCCGATCCCGCTCTGCTGACCCATCTCGTTCATGACGCCTCATGCTTTCTGTGAGTGCCCCTGCACGAGCCTGGGACAACACCGCACGACACGCTTGCGCAGACAGCCATCCGAGCGATGGGCACCGCGGGCCGGATCCGCGTGGTGGGCCCGCGCCGACCGGCGAACGCCCCGGCATCCACATGGGCCTGCGGACGTGCCGGATCGCCTTACCGTCGATTCGCCCAAACGAATGAACGCCCCCGATGCCTAACGCGGTTGACACGAATGGCGTCGGCGTGCGTCCCAGCAGCGGTCCCGCAGCCTACTGAGTCAGCCCCGAGAATCGTTGCGTATCAAAGGGAATGCCGCCCATCGCTCTCGACGGGTACAAGGCCGGCTCAGCGGGTTCGACCGCCCGGCATCGGCACAGAACGAATCACCGCCCCGCGAAGTGGCGCCCATTTAGTGCGCAAACTGCGACGGAATGCGACTGTTCGTTTTGGATGAAGACCGGCCGAGGGCCGGTCCCATACGCAAGGAGGCAGCAAATGCCGGCTACATTCGTGCTCCGAAAACGCGCAGGCAAGTTCAGCTTCGACATGGTCGCGGGAAACGGGGCGGCAATCGCCAAATCCGTCACCTACAGCAGCAAGCGCGCCGCGATGAACGGGATCGCGCTGATCCAGACTGCGGTCAAGGCAATCGAGGACAAGACTGAGAAACCGACCACGTCCGTCGGCAGGACGGTCGCGACCACGACCACCGGCAAGCGCACCGCGACCAAGGCGCCGGCCAAACGCGCAGGCGGGACGACAACCGCCAAGAAGGCCACCGTCAAGCCGGCCAAGTCGAAGAGCACGGTCAAGCGTGCAACGAGCAAGACCGTAGCCAAGAACGGGAAGGCTCCGGCCAAGCAGGCGACCCTCAAGCGGACCGGGGTCAAGCCACGCGTCGCGATATCCAGTACACGTCCGCGCGCCACCGCGAAGAAGGTCGGCTCCACCGTGAAGCGCACCAGGACCGCTGCGAAACGGACGATGGCGCGATCGCGCTGATGACGGCCGCGGGTTGCGGAAGACAACGGCTCGAGGGCCTCGAACCCGACCAGGTCCGAGGCCCTCGAGTCGACGCCGATCGCGGCTTCTCCCACGCCTTCGGGTGGTGCAGGGCCGACCGTGGGTCCGGCTCACCCATTGAGAGCTCTCGCTCTGCGGACGGGGAACGCGTCACGTAGAAATATGCATGTAAGTGCCCAATTGTTCAGTACCTGTTATATCAGCCTTCTTGCATGATGCATCGCGGCCCGGCAGGCGATCAGCGCCTTTGCATCGCCTCGTGAGCGCCTGCCGTGATGCGGTGGGTGAGCGGTGCGGTGGCCGAAGCGGGTTTGCTGCCGCCGCCCTGTGTCACATAACGGGCCCTGAGAACGGACGAGACGGTGGTTGGCCGTTGTTTATCGTGATGATCGCGCCGGAGTGTGCACCGGTGGCGAAGGCCGGCGGGCTTGGCGACGTGGTGTCCGGGCTCAGCCATGAGCTGGAGATCCGGGGCCACCACGTGGAGATCGTCCTGCCGAAGTATGCCGGGATGCGCTACGAGGACGTCTGGGACCTGCAACGCAGCTACGACGACTTGTGGGTGCCGTGGTACGGCGGGGCGGTGGCCTGCACGGTGTGGTTCGGTCATGTGCACGGGCGCAAGTGTTTCTTCATCGAACCGCACTCGGGGGACAACTTCTTCGAGCGCGAACGCATGTACGGGTATGACGACGACGCGTTGCGGTTCGCCTTCTTCAGCAAGGCGGCACTGGAGTTCCTGCTGAAGTCGGGTAAGCGTCCCGAGGTGGTGCACTGCCATGACTGGCACACCGGGTTGGTCCCTGTGCTGCTTTACGAGCAGTACGGGCAGGAGTTGGCCGATCAGCGGGTGTGCTACACCATCCACAACTTCCGTCACCAGGGGTTGACTGGGCCGGAGGTGCTGTGGGCCACCCAGCTGGGGCGGCTGGAGCATTTCCTGGATCGGGACCGGCTCGGGGACGACGCCCACTACCGCACCTTGAACTTGATGAAGGGCGGGGTGGTTTACTCGAACTTCGTCACCACCGTCTCCGACAACCACGCGTTGGAAGCTCGTCACGGCGACAGTGGATTCGGGCTGGGACATACCCTGTGGACGCACCACGGCAAGTTCGGCGGGGTTCTCAACGGGGTCGACTACGACGTGTGGAATCCCGAGGTCGACCCGTACATCCCGACCCGGTACTCGGCCTGGGATCTCGAACGCAAGTACGCCAACAAGGAGGCGCTGCGCGAGCGTTTCTGGCTGTGCAAGACCTGGAGCCCGCTGGTCGCCTACGTCGGGCGGTTGGACGAGCAGAAGGGCATGGACCTGGTCCACCACGCGCTGTTCCGCACCCTGGCGGCCGGGGGTCAGTTCGTGCTGATGGGACAGGAGCAGAAGCACGACGGCATCAACGGCCACTTCCATCATCTCAAGCGTCACCTCAACGACAATCCGAACTGCCACCTGGAGTTGGCCTATGAGGAGGAGTTGGCGCATCTGATCTTCGCGGGCGCCGACCTGCTGGTGGTGCCCAGCTTGTTTGAGCCCTGCGGCCTGGTGCCGATGATCGCGATGCGTTATGGCACCGCGCCTGTGGTACGTGCCACCGGCGGCATGCGCGACACCGTCTTCGACCGGGACCACGCCCCGCACGACCCCGCCCAGCGCAACGGCTACATGTTCCACCAGGCCGACAACCAGGGGATCGAGAGTGCGCTGCAGCGAGCTCTCGGGCTGTGGTTCGACTATCCGGGGGATTTCCGTTCCCTGATGGTCAACGCCATGCGCGCCGACTATTCGTGGGCCGGCCCCGGCCACCATTACCTCAACATCTACGACCACATCCGTCACAAGTAGATCGGCGCGAAGCACCCATGGACCAGATCCCCGAGTACGTCGACGATCTGCCGAACCTGTCCGGTCACGAGGAGCTGATCAGCAACACGCTCGCCGAGGCACAGTCCAGGCCGGTGTTCAGCGACGGGCTCGACCTCGAACGGATCGACGCCGCGTTCACCATCGCGCTGCACATGCACCAACCGCTCATTCCCGCCGCCGGCGTGATCAGCGAGGCCCCGATCATCAGCAACCTGGCCTGGATGATGGATCACCAGGACATCGGCGACAATCACAACGCCCCGGTCTTCGCCTGGTGTTACCGCCGCATGGGCCAGTTCATCCGAAAGCTGCTCGAAGAAGGGCGCCAACCGCGGGTGATGCTCGACTACTCGGGCACCCTGCTGTACGGGTTGCGCCAAATGGGGCTCGACGACACGTTCGACGAACTGCGCTACTTGGCCTGCGATTCGCAGGCCCGCGAGGCCGTCGAGTGGCTCGGCTGCACCTGGGGCCACGCAGTCGCCCCGTCCACCCCGGTCCAGGACTACCGCCTGCATGTGCGGGCCTGGCAGCACCAATTCGCCGCCCTGTTCGGGCTCGAGGCGCTGTCACGGGTGCGCGGATTCTCCCCAGCCGAGATGGCGCTTCCCAACCACCCCGACGTCGCTTACCAGTTTGTGCGGACCCTGCTCGATTGCGGCTACGAATGGGTGCTGGTCCAGGAACACACCGTCGAGCGACCCGACGGGAGCGGCGTCTCGGACCCGTATCTGCCCCACCGCCTCGTATGCACCAACTCCCACGGCGAGACCGCCGCCATCACCGCGATCATCAAGACGCAGGGCAGCGACACCAAACTCGTCGGCCAGATGCAGCCCTACTACGAGGCCAAGTCTCTGCACCCGCGCGATATTGCTGGGCGTCGGATCCCTCCGCTGAGCGCCCAGATCGCCGACGGCGAGAACGGCGGGGTGATGATGAACGAGTTCCCTCCCAAGTACCTCGAGGTCATGCGGGAGTGCTCGGAAACCTCGGTGCCGGCTGTGAACGCGACTGAATACCTCGAGGCGCTGCGCCGTATCGGAATCGGGCCTGACGTGCTGCCCCCGGTCCAGCCGCTGCACCAGCACAAGCTCTGGCAGCACATCGAGCCCGGCCAAGGACCCGAACGGCTGGCCACGGTGATCGACCGGCTGCACGCCGAGGACGACCGGTTCCACATGGACGGCGGCAGCTGGACCGACGACATCTCCTGGGTCCGCGGCTACGACAACGTCCTCATCCCCATGGAACGCGCCAGCGCCCTGTTCAGCACCCGGCTGCTCGCCACGGACGTGCCCACCACCGACCCGCGCTACCGCCGAGCCCTGTTCCACCTGCTCGCCAGCGAAACCAGCTGCTACCGCTACTGGGGTCAGGGCACGTGGACCGACTACGGCGCCGAACTGGCCCGCCGTGCAGCCGAGGCTGCCCTCGCCGCTTGACCCGGCAGCCCGAATCCTTAAACGGAGACATCTGTGGGGAACACCGGGCTGGTGCAGTGAACGCCCGGGTCGTCCGTCGTCCCAGCCCGATCGAGGACGGACCGGAGGACCTGATCGCCAAGCCGGTGCCGGAGTTCCGGCTCGGGGCCGGGCCCGGTACGAACGATGCCGGGTTCGCGCATGGCGACCGGGTGGCAGGAAAGCACGCCGCCTCCCGGCCCGGCCACCATTCGACCGGATGGACGTCGTGACTCAGGTTGCGCGGAACGCAGCTACTGGCGCGCGTGCGCGTCTGCAGGTCGAACCGCTCCCGCCCAGTGAGGTCGCACCAACTTGAATCAGCTGCTCAGGGGGCTGGTGTGGCAGGGTCCGTGGGTGCTCGTGCCGGTCGTGGGCGGGTGTCTTCGCTGTAGATCATCCGTCAGCGGGTGGTTTCGAGGTTCGTGAGGACGAGCAGGGCACGGAGCAGGGCCGTGGCCCGAGCCGGGTTCAGCCGGAGTCGGGTGAGGATGCGCCAGTTCTTTAGGGCCGCGAAGCCGTGCTCGACGGGTGCGCGGGCGGCGGCGATGGTCTGGTTGGCCTGCTTCTGGCCGGCGGTGAGCTTCTTCTTGCGGGTTCTCTTGACTCCGGTGATGATCACCGGGTCGTCAGGGTCCTGATCAAGGCCGACGAAGCCGAGGCCGGCCAGGGCTCCGAGGCCGGCGGTGCGCAGGTGTTCGCAGATCTTGTCGTGTCGGGCAGTCTTGATCTCGCTGGCTGCACCGCGGCGGGCGGCGGAGATCCAGATCAAGTTCCCGTACTCGTCGGTGAGGGCCAGGAACAGCAGGCCGTGGGATCGGTGCTTGAGGCTGTAGTTCTTGCGGTTCGCCTTCCCGGAGCGGCGGCGGGTGCGGATCAGGGTGCCGTCCAGCAGCACGACCTCCCCGCCGCGCTTCGTGGTGTTCTTCAGCGCGCGGTCCAGGCGCGGGGCCTTGGCCGCGAGCAGGGCGATCACTTCGTCGGTCCAGCGGCGGATGGTCGTGGCCGAGACCGATGCCTGGCTGGCCCTGGAGCGGTCGCACGGCAAGGCCGGACTGTGTGCGTTCCTGACCAACCCGAAGTGCGAGACCCGAATGAAGGCCCAGTCGTCCGGGACTTCCTTGGCGACTACCGTGCGGCAGGCTCAG
>Ga0207695_10001500_pt1 | contig 38852 bp, 36 predicted proteins | sample KBSC54metaG_FD_184354 | JGI IMG/M metagenome (GOLD analysis project Ga0207695, IMG submission 184354) | Corn rhizosphere microbial communities from Kellogg Biological Station, Michigan, USA - KBS C5-4 metaG (SPAdes) (version 2) | ecosystem: Host-associated > Plants > Roots > Rhizosphere > Soil... | reverse complement strand
CCGCCTCGGCGCGTGCATCCCGGGAGCTGCGCCGGCAGCCCTTTCAACTCACGGTCGAGTCGGTGCGGGTCCGTAAGAGTCGCTTCGTCGGCCGCGCGGGTCTGTCGCAATTTGAGCGAGCCCGATCGCTGGTGTCGGTTTTCGAGGGGCTGCGTTTGTTTTATCCTCGCTCGTATCTTTGTCTTTTCGACTCTCTGGCGCTCATCCATTTTCTGGCGCGCTTCGGCGTCTTTCCGGATTGGGTGTTTGGTGTGACGGCCGATCCGTTCGAGGCTCACTGTTGGGTCCAGTCGGGCAACGTCGTGCTCAATGACACGGTCGAGCGCGTGGCGGCTTTCACTCCGATCATGTCTGTCTAGATGGCATGTACCCTTTTTTGGCACTGCTGTGGAACGCGGATGACAGTGCGGCGAGCGCAACCGCGGCGCAGTTGAAACAGCGATTGCTCGCGAGTCCGGCTCGGTGGGCGGCCCTGCTGATGACTGACGGTGCCAGTGTTTTCGCGTTGGCACCGGCCGATCCGAGCTTGCGTCCCTACGTGTTGCCGGAAGAGTCTGGCGTTGTGTTGGGGAAGCTGTTCTCGGGGGACCTCTCGAAGCCTTGCCTGGATTGCGTCGAGCAGATCGATGAGCGCACCACCCGGGAGATCATCCGGACGGGGGGACAGCACCTGGTCCGGAATTTCTGGGGTGGCTACGTGGCGCTGCTGGTTGACCGGGAAGCGCGGTGTGGGTACGCGCTACGGGACTGTTCGGGAAAGGTTCCCTGCTATCACAGGCAGTTTCGGGACGTCACGATCGTGTTTGCGGATATCAACGACCTGGAGCCTCTGGAGCTGCCGGAGCCGACGGTGAATTGGGAGTACCTGGCGGCATTCATTTATTCGAGTCAGTCGCAAGTGCGGGCCTGTGCATTCAAGGAGATTCGTGAGGTTCTGGCGGGAGAGCGCTTGAGGGTGCAGGGGGGATCCGGGTGTCAGACGGCCCTATGGGACCCGCGCGAGATCTGTCGCCGGCGGTGGATCGATCGATATGAGGATGCGGTCGCGGCGGTCCGGGGAGTCGCTCAACACTGCATCGATGCCTGGGCTCGCAGCTACGACCCGATGTTGCACGCTCTGTCAGGGGGCTTTGACTCCGCCGTGGTTCTGGGTTGTTTGAGTCGCGCACCGGGCCGTCCGAAAATCACAGGCCTCAATCAATACGGGGCCGCGCCTAACGAGGATGAGCGCGAGTACGCGAGAGCGGCTGCGGACCGTGCCGGGATCACGCTGATCGAGGTACCGATGGGCTCGGCGGCAGATTGTTTTGATTCTCGGCTGCTCGGGGCACCGCGAACCTCGAAGCCTGCGGTGACCGCGCTGTTTCGCCTGCTCGAGATCGAGCTGATCAACCGTATCGCGAAAGAGACGGGGACGCGCGCACTGTGGACGGGGCAAGGCGGCGATCATATTTTTCTGCAGACCACGGAAGCCTGGAGTGCCGCTGACTTTCTGGATACGCAAGGCCTGCGGCCCGGGTTTATCGCCGCGGTTCGGGATGCGGCGCGCTTGTCCAGGCAACCCTACTGGTTTGTGTTGAAGTCAGCTTTCTCTCGCAGACGAACACCCCTCGCCGGGTCTTTGGCGCGGACGTGTTGTTTTGTCGATTCCGGAGCACTGCCGGGTCATGTCGACGAATACGTGTCGCATCCTTGGGCCGCCGATGCGGAAGACCTTCCTCGTGGAAAGCAGCTGCAAATTCGCTTTCTTGCGGAAGTCGTGAATCGGCACAGGCCCATCGCGGGGCTGGAGCATGCGCCTCAACATCATCCCTTGCTTTCACAGCCGCTGATGGAAGTCTGTCTGCAGACGCCCACCTACCTGTTGCTTCGGGGAGGACGCGAGCGCGGCCTGGCTCGGGAGGCTTTCGCGGAGCACGTGCCCTCTAACATCCTGCGACGACGCGACAAGGGATCCATCGTCTCGCACGCCACGGAGATGATCCGTCAGAGCGGTCCATTTGTGCGTGAGTTACTGCTTGACGGTATTCTGGCGCGGGCTGGAGTCATTGTGCGTCGGGAGCTGGAGCCCTATATCGTTCAGGGGCAATCCTTTCGGGAGGAGCACTTGTTGCCGCTGCTGGCCTGCATCGCGGCCGAAGTCTGGGCGCGCAACGGTACCCGGTCGGCGCGGGCAGTGGCGGCCTGATCCGAAGGGTTCGCCTGATTCCCCTACAACCGCTTGGAGAGTTGTATGGACAAGAACCGTCCGAGGGGATTGGCATTGGCGCCATCGAAATTGACGCCGAAGACGGGGTTCGGAACAAATGGCGGCGCTCGGTTCAGCAGATTCGTTACGGAGATCAGGACGGATGCGTCGGCCAGCGGGCCATGCTCACTGTTGAAGAGGTACTTGAGGGTCGCATCGAGGGTGGTCCACGAGGGGACCTGGCGCGTGGAGCTGGTCGCATTCTCCCGATAGGAGTCGGTGAAATTGACGAACGAGGCGAAAGTCAGGCTGCCGCGCCGGATGATCGCCCTGGCCCGCATGCGGAGATCGACCGGGTTGTAGACGGTGTTCAGGATGGAGACCGTGGACGCGTTCGGAGTGAACTGGGTGTCGAATCGAAAGATGTAGGTGCCGTTCAGTCCCAGCTCGATGTTGGCGAGGGCTGTCTGGGCGGCCCACGAGCCGTCGAGATCGAGGCCTCTCGTGCGCTCGATGGAGAGGTTGTGCACACGGGAATCGAAGATTGCGCCGATGGTGGTGAGGTCAATGCCGAACAGGTTGGCATAGTTGGGTGACGCGGCGAGTTGTTGGATGCGGGCCGTGGAAGGGTTTCTCTGGATGATCGTGGGACCCAGGATCGCCTCTTCGCTCAATACGTTCATGAGGTCAACACTGAATTCGGGGTCGGTGACGACGTCGGTGAACCTGATATCGTAGTACGTGGCGCTGGCACGGAAATCCGGCTCGGCGTGGGGGGTGAAGTCCAGGCCCGCGGTCCAGATTCGGGCCCTTTCGGGTTTCAAGTCGGGATTGCCGCCAAAGACGCTCAGGGTGTTGGTGACGCCTCCGGTCATGGGATCGGGCTCGGGAAGCGGGACGACCTCAAACGGGACGGGGTTGAGATCATTCAGGAGCGGGGCGCGAAAGGATGTGCCATAGGTGGCGCGAGCCTTGACTACAGCGAACGGGCGCCAGATGAGACCGACCTGTGGGTTGTTGGTGAATCCAAACTCGCTGTAGTGCTCCAGACGATCCGCCAGGGTCAACTCGAGCCGGTGAGCGGAAGCGGCGCCATCGGCAGGTCCTGCCAGGGGTACGCGAAACTCGGCAAATGCCGCTCCGACGCGGCGGGCGGGATCGAATTCGGACCGGGCGAGCCGATCGGTGTAGTCGAACTCCTCGCGCCGGAACTGGGCACCGACGGCGTACCGCACGTCGCCGGCCGGGAGGGAAAACGCCTTGCCATCCAACTTTGCGTCGATCGAGAGAATCTGTGATCTGGCCTTTTCATCGGACTCAAGATCGGTCGTGCCGTCAGGAACGAAGGTATGGTGGGTGTTGCTCGCCGTATACGACCCTGTGAGTTCCAACTGTGCTCCGTGCGGAAGTTCGACGCGCGCTCCGCCGCTGGCACTGTAGGTCTCGATGACTGAGCTGGTTCGCTCGGGAACGTCGAACAGCGTCCGGACATTGTCAGTGGAACGATGCGACCAGGTTCCTTCCGCGAGAAGTTGAATAGCGTCGCTCACCGCGTCTTCCACGGAAAAGAACGCGCCGTGGCGCACCTGCTCGGGAAGCAACATGAAGGGCTCGGGCGCCGACTGGGTGTAGCTGCGGTTGCTGGCATTCAAGGGCGTCCGATCCAGGTAGTCATAAATCAACTGCACGGAGCCCGTGTCCCAGCCATGGCCGAAAGTCTGACCGACTTGCTTCTGCGTGGTGGACCCACTGGTTACTCGGCCGTAGCGGGCTCGGGTCTCTGCGCCGTCGAGATTGCGGCCCAGAATGATGTTGACCACACCTCCCACCGCGTCCGAGCCATAGATGGCCGAGGCGCCATCCGTCACGACTTCTACACGCTCTACGGCATAGAGCGGGATCATCGACAGGTCGACAAAGTTGCCCTCGGTGTTGCCCGGTGCGACTCGATGACCGTTGAGGAGCACGAGAGTGGAGTCGTTGCCGAGCCCGCGCAGGTTGACGCCGGTGGCCTCCACTTTGTTGGTCGCATTGCCCCCTCCTGCGATGGACCCGACCGTGTTTTCCGAGGCGCCTCCGTTGAAATTCTGGGGGATGGTCTGAATGAACTCCTGGAGGGTACTGGCCCCGGAGCTCTCGATGACATCCCGGTTGTAGATCGTGATGGGGAATGCGGAATCGGCGCTACCCCTGATGTGGGTTCCTGTGACTACAGCTCCGTCCGGAACCGCATCGGCCGCTGTCGCGTCCCGTGGTAATGGCAGCAGCGCTCCTGCGGCCACAGTGGCCAGCGCAGCCGGCCGGAACAGCCGCGAGATCGGGCCCGCCTGGACGGACGGCCAATAGGGAAGGGGGATCATCGAACCTCCAAGGGAGGACTGCACCGAACCAACTTCGGCCGGTGCAACCCGAATGAGTGATGCGAAGCGGGTCATGCCGCGACATCGGCCGCAGATTGCGCGGGTGTCTGAATGAGACACACCTGGCCGCGGCCCGCTCTTTTGGCGTTATACATGGCGGCATCAGCACGAAGCTGGAGCGCCTCCGGGGAGTCTCCCTCGGGCAGCACGAATGCGATGCCGATGCTGGCGCCGATCTGAACAGTGTGGTCGCCCAGTTGGATGGGCTGTTGGATTTCCGCGATCATCGTGCTGGCAATCTGCCCGGCCTTGGACCGTTCGGACAGGCCCAACAGTACGACAACGAACTCGTCACCGCCGGGACGTGCGATCGGGTCGCCGCGGCGGGCATTGCGCTCGAGGATCCGGGCCACATGACGCAACACCTGGTCGCCACATTGGTGTCCATGGGCGTCGTTGACCGCCTTGAAGTAGTCCAGATCAATCTGCAGGAGAGCGATCTCGGGAGCCGCCTGCCGCGAGAAGGCGCAGCCCAAACTCATATCCAGGCCCCTGCGGTTGAGAAGCCCCGTCAGTGTGTCCTGGGTTGCGAGATTCGCTAACTCCCTGGCCGAAAGCTCATCCTGCTTGCGTTGCGTGATGTCATTCACGACGCCCTGAAGCGTGGTCGGCCCGATCGGATTCAGGGCTACGCCGATCCATGCCGGGTGCGTGCTCCCGGGAGTGCGCAGTTCCAGATCGACGTCATACGGTTGACCCGTCGACATACACTGGCGGATGAGTCGTCCGAGGTCGGCTGCGTGTCTGGGGAGGAGTTGCTGCAAGCATGTCGCGCCTGATCGCGGAAGCTGCGTGGGTGCCAGGTGCAAGAGGCGAACGAACGCGGGATTCCAGGACTCCAGAATGCCGCAGTTATCCAACACGAACAGGCCGCTCTCGGATTTCTCAAAGATCAATCGCAACTTGCGCTCGCCCACCTCGCGCTCCATGCGAAGTTGACGCTCTGCCGCCAGGACTTCCTCGCGGCTCGCAATCAGGTCGTTGACGTCGGTCACCAGCGTTCCAATCTCATCCAATCGGTTGCGGGCGGGGACGTTCAGGCGCGCGCCGGGATCCGAACGGATCCGATGGAGCTCGTTGGAAACAGCCTTGATCGGGCGCGTGGAGAAGACATAAACGGCAATGGCCACGGTGGCCGCGACCAGCACGACTTCGAGGCACATTGCGAGGGTCGAAGCGCGACTGTAACTGGCGGCTTCCGCGCGTATCTCGCCATGATCCACCCGCAGCGAGATGTTCCCCACCACTTCGTGCGGGTCGAAAGGGGAGTTGATCGGTCTGGAGATCAGCACGCTCGGTCCGTCCTGCCGATGTATCGATGAGTTGTCGATGTGAGACAGGGTGAGCGTGCCGGAGGTGATCGTCACTCCCGAGACCGCGCGGTTGCTGATCAAACCGTGCGCGATTTCGTCGGCCAACCTGGCATCGTTCAAATAACAGGCGATTTGCGCAGTCCTTTCCACGGTCAACAGCAACTGTTGCAGTCGGATCTGCGCCCGTTGCTGCTCACCGCGCTCGACGCTCATTGAAACGAATGATGCGAAGGTGAGGCCCAGGATCATAGCCGGCATCAGAATGGCCAGCGTCGTGCGCGTGACGATACTGCCTCGCACGCGTGCGTCGAAACACCGCGTCAAGCGTTTAAGGAGTAATTTCAAGCGCGATCCGCACACGTCCATCAACCGCCGTGCGATCGACGTAGGCGATGGCGTTTGGATTGTTTGCAACAATATCCAGGGCCATGCGTGTGTCGGATACTGCAAAGGGTGGGGATATCTTTCCGGAAAAGGTCAGCCGCGCCCAATAGGAGCCCATGTCCGAAGAGTCCTTGTGCGCGAGCAACTGGTAGAACTGCTTGCGCTCGTTGGAATTGACATCCAGGTCGATCGGTAAGGCGGACGCTCCCGACGGAAACGTGCGATAGCGCCCCAGAAAAATATCGAGCACCTCGCGACGGCTCAGGTGCTGCACTCCGATGGCAGGATTGACGATCACCACGAGGGTCTGTGCGCGGACCGTCGGCAGAAACAGGACCGCCACGAGCGCAAACCAGAGTGGCAGGAAGATCCTTCTCATTTTCGGTGACGACGCGCTGAACATCACGGACCGTCAGCTCACATCCACACAAACGCTGCGACTGAGACATGATTGAGCGCTCCGGGAGCGTAGCAGGTTGTGGCAATTGTCCCACAGATGGCGCAACGCCAGTGTGTTCTGGATCAACATTGTTGTGTTAGCCACACTCACTGTTCTACCGCACAGAGCTTCAGTCGATTACGCAATGCAACATGATTTGGAGTGCAAAGAGTCAGGGCACTGCGATCGGGTTGCCCATGTGGTCCCGCAATGTAGCAAAAACGTGCGCGACGGGACGCGGCTTCTCGATTCCGTAGCCCTGGGCGTACTCGACCCCCAGCTCGCGCAAGCGCTGGACGATGGGCTCTGTTTCCGCGTACTCGGCCACGGTATCGATGCCAAGGTCTCGAGCCAGAGTCACAATCGCGCGCACAATGGCCGCGGATTGACGGTTCGTCAGGATGTCGGACACAAAGCTGCCGTCGATCTTGACGCGGTCTACGGGAAGGTTGGTCAGGTTTTTGAGGGAATTCACGCCGGTGCCGAAGTCATCGAGCGCGAAACGGCAGCCGAGTGAGCGGAGCTCCTGGATGAATTGGACTGCCTTGGTGAGACTGAGCAGGGCAACGGTCTCGGTCACCTCGAACAGGATCAGCCTGGGGGGTATGCCTGAAACGCTGATCAGCTCGCGGACACGTTCCAGGAACTTGTCATCCGTCAGGGAGGGGCCCGCGAGGTTGATGGAGAGCGACACGTTGGCCGCCAGCAGTACCGGCAGATGGGGACGCGCCGCGGAGATGGCTTGCTCAATGACCCAGAGATCCAGCTCGGGCGCCAGTCCCGTACGCAGCGCGACGGCCAGCAGTGCGCCCGGTGCATTGTTTTCGTCCGGCCGGTCTACCACGCGCAGGAGAAGCTCATAGCCACCCGCCTCCTGCTGCCGACGCAGCGGCATGATTCTCTGGGCGAACAGTGTCAGGCGATCCTCGTGCATGGCTTCGCGTAATTGCTGGAGGGCGACAATGTCTGTATGGCGCCGGATCATGGAAGCATCGTTGTCTCGGTAAACCTCCACGCGGTCCCGGCCGCGATCTTTCGCGGTCTGGCAGGCAAGCTCAGCCAGTACCAGGCCGCGTTGAAACTCTCTGGGATCGCCAAACGAGGCAATGCCACAACTCAGGAACACCGGCTGCTGCGCCAAAGAGTGATCCGCCAGGCCTGCGGCGAGTCGCTGCAGCGCTCTCGCTGTCAGTTCGGCGGCGTCGGTGTTGGTATCCGGCAGCACCAGCGCGAACTCATTGCCGCAAATGCGGGCCGCGGCAGCATCTGAGGCCACGGGAGGCTCGCGTAGAAGCCGGGCAACATGGTTGATGACGGCGTCTCCAGCCTCGAAACCGCCGACCTTGTTGATCATGTGAAGGCGGTCGATGTCAATACACAGGACGGTGTGTGTGCCGGCGCCTGGCTCGGCCCGCTCAACATGTTGTTGGAGACCGAGCCTGGTGTAGAGGCCTGTGGCCGGATCGAGGTCGGCCTCGAGCAGTCGGTTGAAATGACAGGCCAGATGTCTGGCGAGGATCAGATGAAGTGAGGTGAATTCCGGGTCGTCCACCGAACGAAGGAGCACCAGGGCTCCGGGGCTTGCGCTCGCTTCCGCGCCAGCAGGAACGACGAGTTGTCTCCCAGGCCCCTGATTCTGGAGTGAGAAGTGATTCGTGCGCCGAATGGAATCCATGCAAAGGACTTCAAGACGACGAAGCTCCTCTTCGGCCCAGCGCGAATGGACTCGATGGGAGACTTGGATGAGTCGAAGACGCCTGTGCGGAATGAGGAGCGCGCCCGCCGCACAGCCGAGATGGTCTACGGAGGCGCTCATCATGTCAGCCATGCGGTCATGTCGCTGGGTCTTCGCGGCAGCTCCCAGCGTGCTGATCTGGAGGAGCCAGTCGAGCTCGACCTCGGGTGAGGGCGGCTCGGAGCCCAAGGGAGGATGCCTGGGGAGGACTCGAGTTGACACTGACCTCAACTCCTGACGGGGAGACTGCGATGATTGCTATGCAACATGTTTATGACGGCCGTGACTTGGGGCTTCAAACCCGCGCCTCGAGGGCCGGGATACTACAAGTCGGCCCGGGGCGCAAAACGGGCGTCGGGTGTTGTGATTTGTGTCATGGTCCGGGGGAGAATCGGTCGCACCAACACACACAGTCGCACCTACACTTATAACTGAGTTGCAGGGGCTGTTGGGTTATTGCGGGTCATCCGACGGGAACGTGGGGCGCGTGTTATGCACTCCTGATGAGTTGCCGACGTTGCACTGCAGTATGTTTTGGTACTGGACAGGAACGCGCTATTCCCGTGATGATCGGGCCCTCACAGTGAAGTTTCTTCGGACCGGGAAAGTCGGGATTTCACTGGCGAATGGCGGGTTTACTTGTAAGTAGAAATGGGTACCGGTAGTACATTTGGGGCGTGACTGAGTCGAGCCAGGGCCTCAAATGGGGGACTTGACCCCTTGGATTCAAGGAGATGAAGTGAAAGGTGAGATGAAACGAGCCGTGGGGGCAGATGCTCTGGAAGAGCCTCCTTCAGGCGAACGGCCGGATCACCCGGGGGGCTCATATGGACCGGAAACTCGAGATTCAAAAAATCTTCAAATCTCCAGATCCGTAACCGTCATTCGATCACTGTAAACCCTGCAGGCTAAGCCTGTAACGGGCGTTTCGCCCCGACGGGCCGGCAACCGAATCATTCAGGTCACTTCACTCAAAGGTGCTGCATTGGATTGTCTTCGCCGCGCTGTGGCTCACTCGGACTGCGACCTGAAGGAGTCCGCTCTACGTTGGCCCCACGACGCTCACGGGGATGGCCTGCGTAAGTTGCGCGCGGAAGGGTTCGATTTCTCGCAACGGGTGCTGATCGATTTCAAGGTCTTTTTTGAAGTCTGGCCGCCGCACAAGGACGCGATGTTGCGTCTGGGCCGGGAATATTCCAGTGTGGCTTCGTGTGGGATCGTCGATGGGCTCGGGGGCTACCTGGAGTTTCAGGTCTACGCCTTACTGACCTATGAGCTGGTGAAGAACACAACGTGTTACGTGACTGAGCTCATGTCGCCTTACCGGGGAGCCTGTCTGTCCTGGGGTGTTGAGTGTGTGTCTGAGCGGTGTGAAGTGTTTGCACTGGAGATGAGTGAGGCTCAGTGCATTCCTCACTGGCTGTGAGTCCTGTCGTTTGCAACAGGGCGTTGGGTTGCTTCGGTAAATGAGGGCGAGTGTCAAGTCGCACAATGATGTGACCTGACTTCGGTGTGTGAGAAGTTGTGTGTGGTCGTCATGCTGGCGCTGCAACGGGGCGGGGGCCCGAAAAGGCCCTAGCCGGTGCGATTGATTCTGGCAAGTGGACCCTAAGTCGCCCCGGCAGATGTCGGGTTTCGACTACCCGTCCGTCAAAAGTGCTCACGAATGGTTTCCCATCAGGGTGGCGCTGGAGTGCGCTGCCGTAACGGCTGCGCCGGAGGATTCGCCAGGCGATGGGGCTGTGTGTGCGAGATCTTAAATAAGGGGATGACGTTGAAGGTCATGCGTGAGGAGCCAGCGATGGACGGCTGAAGCCACACCCGCAACGCAACCGTACCCGGGGGTCTGAATACATTGCACTCGATTTTCGAGGAGCAAGGATTGGAGCGTCAGGAGGGGAATCATGCACAAGGAAATTGGGGAATCAGGTCGGGCTCAGTCATCCACTCAGGAGGCGGCTGATTGGTATGTCCACAATGAGGTGGGCATGGCCTTCAACGCTGAGACGCTGATGCAATGGGATAGCTGGGCGAGTGACCCGCTGAATCGCCACGAATATGCGGAAATTGCCGAGATGCGGCAGCAAGCTCCGCGTCAAATACAAGCCCCTGCGAAAGTGGGCCGCAGCGAGCTGCTGGCGGACCTGGAGTCGGATCTGGACCGTGACGTTTCGGAGTAGTTGCAACGAGGGAAGGCCCTCGTGACCAGGGACGAGTATTCGTCGGTCCCTGAGTCGACCCGCTGCTGAATTTAACTGGCGCTCCAGTGAAGGAGCGCTCGGGATTGTCATGGGTTGGCATGCTGCGTCACAGCATCTATGCTGGGTCAGGAGTCCCGGTAATTGAACGGTGACGGCGTGGGTGAGCGCAGTCCGCGGGTGCAGATCTCACGCCACGTTCGGTGCACACGCCGGTTGAGGGCCCTTTTCAGAAGAGGCCAGAGCGGGGGTAAATAATAGCGATGTGACACGCACGGTAAGGCGTGTCTGTGTCGTGGTCGGGAGCCCATTGGCATTATCCTATTCTCCCGTCTTGTTACGTTGAATTCCTTCGGATCGGTAACACTTCCAACTATAACCCAATGCTCGAGCAAATGAATCCACGGGAAGCAGTCCTGATGAGTGTTTTGGTCGTGGCGGTGCGATGACGGCGTTGCACAGTGGCAGTGCAGTTAGGAACGGGTTTGTTCGGTTATCGCATGGGGTGAGGCCGTATCGGATTGGGTTGAATTGGGAAGCTGTGACTGGGCCGCCGGTGTGTGCGGAACGGAAAAATCGTGCGAATCGCTGGAACGGAAGAGCTGTGTATCAAAGTGTGGGGTGCGGGTGCTTGATGGAATGCGTCAGGGTTGTTGCGAATTACGTCATCGGTGTGACGGTGTTGGCGGAAAGTCGGATCAGGCGCGTGACTTGTTCTTCGTTCTTACGGCTCCTGGTCCTCCGGCCGAGGTGTTGAGTTGGATCGGCGCAGCTCCTGGCGCTTGAGCTCGCGGAATGCCGGGAGGTAGCGATGGGCGGGAACGGTTGTGAGGATGGGGTGGGGCTCGATCTCGACGTCCGATCGGGTGAGCCGGTAGTGGGAGGGGAGGGGGGCCGCGGGCAGCTTGCGGAACCGGGCGGGCAGGTTGGTTCCTTGGATCACCAACGGGAGAACCGCGACTTTTGAGGCTCGAAGGGGGGCGCCGCCGGACTTGGCGGGGAAGGCGATGTTGGCACGGGGGGTGCGGTGGGGTGGCCGTACGATGGCGAGTGCTTCGCCGGCGGGCAGTTGAGTCAACGTGACCAGGTCTTGGGCCGTGCCAGGCCACTCGATGCCGTCCGGATCGGGCTTGCGCAGCTCTTCGATGAGCTGCTCGCGGGAGACGCGTCGAATGTCCCGCAACGACGCCCACGTGAATCCAACATAGTCGGGCGCGTAGTGGGTGTCGGTTTCTCGAAGAATGACGAGGTCGCGAGTCGCCTGGAAATGGTGCAGGCGGCGGAAGTAGAACGACTCGAGGGCCACTTCACGCAGCGGTCGTAACACCCGTTCCTGGGTGACGGGATCAACATCCCACTCCTTACACCCTTGCATCTGCAGTAATACCCGGGCGAGTCGCCGCTTGTAGTGATTGACGTCCTGGGCGAGCGTCAGCCCTTCGCCTGACACGACCACGATGCCGGGGGCGATGACGGAGGCGTGGGGGTCTTGGCCGTCTTCGTATTTGATCTGGCAGATGGCGTGGGCGATCCGCTCGAGGGTTTGCTCTGGGGGGAGCTCGTGGGGCGGTGCTTTGAGGGGATCGGGGGGACCTTCGGGGGCTTGCCAGAGCCAGGCGCCGTGGGCTCGGGTCTGGATGTGGGCGGCGAAGCGGGATAGGGCGGACTGTAGGCCTTGCAGGGAGAGGCCTAGTTCGGCGCGGAGGGGGGAGTGGGAGGTGGCACTGGGGGTCATGGTTAGTGGGTGATTTTATATCTGTTCCTTTTCGTTTGGGGACTTCTTTGGGTTGTTGGGGGTGGAAGTTAGGGTTGGTGGTGAGCGTGGTGAGGGAAGGGAAAGAGAAACAGATATAATAGATGTGGTTGGTTTTGGGGAAAGGCGGGGCTGCAGGGTGCTGGCATGGGGGGCTAAGGGGGAGCTTGGTCGGAGAGTGTCGTGGAGGATGGTCGAGGTGCCGTGCGATGGCGACGCCGATGGGCGCTTCGGCCGCGAGGGGCGACTTTGGGGAGAGATAGACCGCGGGGGGGATAGACCCTTGAGGACAGACGCTGGGGATAGACGCTGTGCGGCGCGGTGAGGCGATACCGGGCAGTATCAGGGGGGCATGGTGCGGGGGTTTTGACGGTGTTTCTTATTGGAAGTTTTGCGCCTGGAGAAAGCCGTCGCACGTTAGCAGGGTTGGATTGGAATCGGCTGAGTGGGTACCGGGGCCATTCTGGAGGCCGCCGATGACCCAGCCCTGGAGCCAGGCGGCTACGGTACGCACTTGGTTGTGACGTGGACCGGCTGGTAGCGGCAGTCTTTGAGCGGGGCCTGGCGTGGCTGGAAGCATGGCGAGTAGGGGCTCGGCAGTTTCGGAAATGCTGGCGCCGGTTGGGTTTTGTACGTAGGCGGTGCTGCCGGCGATCGCAATGCGGCCGTCGTCGAGAGGCGCGAGGTCGAGGATCACGTCGCCACGATCGAAGTCCAGCGCTTGCAATTGTGTGGTCCGATTCACGGGGTTTACACGCGCTAGGTATCCGTCCCAGCCGCCGCCATCTTCTCTTAACGTCGTGCGCATCCTGCCGGCAACGAGTATTGAATCGCCAGCCCAACGCACGGCGTGCACCTCGGAAATGACGCCAGTATCAACTGGTGTTGCACCCACTCGATGTCCATTGGCGTCCAGCATGGTGACCATAGCGCCGCTGACCAAGGCTGGATCGAGTGGCTCGCTGAAGTACTCGCTGTGTCCCTTGGGGAGATCTGTCCCTCCCAGGCTCACGGCGATGGCGCTTCGGCCTTGTGGGTCGACGTCGAGGACCAACTGCCACTGGTTGTCCAAACTTCCGAATGGGTCGAACGTGCCTGAGGTTAACCGGATTCTGTCGATCGGAACTCCGGGCTCGACAATCGTGCGCCAGCGCCGTTCGAAATCGGCGCCGCCGTTATAGGTGAGACGTTGGGCGATGACGGCATTGAGACCGGTTCGATACGCGATCAGGAGATCCTCTCCGACAGGCGCTAAATGTACGGCGTCGCGCGTTCCCAGTGGAACCAACGACTGGGGGTCCGTGACTGGAGTGGAATTGCCGATGAATGGATCGGTTGGGGCCTCTGGGTCGGTGAGCGTCATGTCGGCAATCAATCGGCCATCGCTGCCGCGACGTTGCAAACGTAGTTGTGTGTCGGTGGCGAGCACCAGGCTGATTTCGCCCGAGGGATGTAACGCGAAATCGATCAACGACCACCCTTGCGGGAGGTCGACGCTCTGTGGTTGACCGCCCCCGGCTGAGAGCAGCAGGTCTCTGTCCGGCGCGGTCTTGTCCACCAGCGGCTGGAGGCGCTCTGTCAATACGCCCCATTCATTGCGCGAGGCGCGGAATTTGTTCACGGTGACGCCGCTCAGCATCAACGAGGGGGGTTGGGTAGCAGGGGCGGGCGCCGGCGACAGGCTGCCATCACCGCCACACGAGACGAGCAGCGCCAGGGAGGCAAGCAGGCTGACTCTCGTCCGCCATGCGGGGCGCTGAAAGTGGGTCATCCGGGTGTCCTGCGGACTGCTGAAGCGCCAAGGTATTTCGGGCCTCGGGGCGATCTTAGACTTGCCCGAGGGCGGGGGTTGTAGGGTTTTGTTGGTAGTCTGTTGCGACTTGTCGCAGCCGGGCCCCCTTGTTGGCGGGAACGGCGCTCGGGGCCAGGATGAACAATAGTCGGGGGCGTGGTGGGTGATCGGGTTGTGGGTCGCAGCGGGTGGCTGATGAGCGCCTGGCAGCACGGCGCGGGGTGGATGCGGGAGGAGGTCAAGGAATGGGAGGGTGATCCGCTGTAATCGCTGGACTCCTAAGTTGTAGGACCTGGGTCAGTGGATCGGATGGTATGAGAGATTCGGGTCAGGACAGGGGTCGGTTGCGACCGGTGTCATGCGCGTGAGCCGACTGTCAGGACTGTTTAATTTCGGAGGAAGCTCGAGTGAGGGGCCCGTTTTTCTCGCCGGGCCGGTCTTGATGTGTATATGATGGAACAGTGTTCTAACATCGGCACTGACTTCCTGAAATACACTCATGCGCCTTGGGGGACAGAGGGTGTTTGTTGCCTGAAGCCAGAAGACCCGTTCGGCGGACGCCGGAAAAGTGCTCTGGTCGGTTCCGAGGCGGAGAACGGTCCGCTCGTCTGGGTTAAAGACAAACGCGGTTAACCATAACAGTAACGCAAACGCACCAATGGATTCGTCGCAGACATTGCAGCCACAGGGGACCGCCGGGGGAACGTCGCGGGCCTGGGTGAAAAACGTACTGTTCCGGGTATTGGTCCTGTTTCTGTGGAAATCGGCGGCGGCGCCCATCGAGCCGGTGTATCAGACGGATATCGGGCAACAGGCTGCCATCACGCTGCAAGACCACTCGGAGATTCACCTGGGCGGTGATACCTCCATCATGTTGAGCGACGCTTCTCAGTTCCGGACGGTGCGTCTGCAACGCGGGGAGATATTCGCGAACGTACATCACGACAACAACAGGCCCTTTCAAGTCGTGGTGAATCATTTGATCGCTTTCGATCTTGGGACTGCTTACGACATTTCCACACACGACTCGACCACTAACGTCTCGGTGCTCCAGGGTGAGGTACGCCTCTATCAACGCGACGATGGGGGGCGATGGATCGATCCGATTACGGTGGACGCGGGTATTCATCGGCGTGTGCCGGCCCTCTTGGGCGCTGGTGACCTGGCGCGCGTCGAGCAACTCAGTGATGGGACGGTGATTGTGACGCGAAGTCGTCCTGACCTAAATGTCGCCACGCAGAGGACTCAGTGGCTTCAGGGCAGCCTGCTGGCGGACCGACAGCGCCTGGACGAGGTGATCTGGCAGTTCAACCGTTACAACCACACTCAGATCGTCATTGATGATCCGGAGGTGGGGGCATTGGCCTGTGGTGGGGCCTTCAGCCTGAACAACGTGGATGGGCTCATCAAGGGACTTCGACAACTGTTCCATATCGACGTGGAGAGGGTCGAGGGTGTTGATGGTCAGCCCTCCAGTTATCATTTGAAGAACGCCGCGGTGAAGAAGTCTGGTCGAGGGAGGCGCCAGGGGGCGGGGTAGATAGGTAGGTACTGGCGCCATCCCGGGGGTGCGGCGAGCCAGTCGACCCACCGTTGCAAGGGGTTGGCGATTGCGAAGGCGCGCTCGAGATCCAACCCGAAGCGCAGAAAGCTGCCAATAATGCGCCGACACTCCTGACGATCCGGTAGTAGCTCGCCTGGCGGGGGGGCCTCGAGGGGACTCGTGGGACCCGGTTGCGTGACCGCGCAGCCCGCAAAAACGGCTCAAATACCCGGGATACGGGGGGGATTGGGCTGGGGCTCACGACAGTGCGTAGCATCATTGTGGATCATGGGGGGAGTGTCAGTTTGCGGAACTGGAGGGATGGGGGGTTGAGGGTGGTGGTGGTGCCGGTGATTGGAGCGGCGTAGGTATACCTCTCCGGCGCCATTACCCAGTTAATTATCCCGATCTCCAGTGTCACGCACACAGTTCGGAAAGGCACGTATGGCAGCTCGACGGTGGGCCGATTTCCGATGGATCAGCATCAGGAGCGGTGAGCCATCCGTGGCACGACTTCTCACCGCAAGCAAATCCGGAAAGACCAACGCCATTGTGCTCGCAAAGGCCCAAGGATCTGCAGCCGAAAAAATGCCTCCCACCGGATACAGTGTACCGTCGTCCCCAACAAGCTGGATCTTGGTGCGATTGTAGCGATTCAGTTCCCGAATAACATAGGCGATCGAAGCGCAGTGAAATACCAGGTCTCCATGTCGCCATGAAAGATGGTCCTGTATTTCCTCTGACGTAAGAGAATACGTCCGAACCGCCTGCTGCTGTTGGCTATAGGCAACAACTGCCCGAGTATGCTCTCTCACTTGGGTCGGCTCAACGTACGAACCGTGATCCTGTGAAGTAAACACTTCTACCTGTCCTTCTTCCACGATGACTTCCAACCTGTCATCGTCCATGACCCGGGTCGTAAAGACGGTACTGTCGTCGATCACTTTGGTATCCTTGAATGTGATAACGAGTTTCCGCCCTGAATGAGGACGAACATCGAAAAGGGCTTCGCCTTTAAAAAGCTCGACATGCAGGTCAGTCCCCTCTCGAGTTATCCTCAACGAGGAGTCGGTATTCAAGGTAACTCTGGATTCGGGGTGCTCCTCTAACACAAACGTTGCCTGCTTACCGATGCCGGTGACATAGGTCCGCTGCGAATCCGCCGCGGACGACATCCACACCAACATTGCCACTATTACCATCAGCCGCAATGCAACGGCCAAGAGTCTGAAGAAGGGTACCGCATTGCGCGGACGGCCGACGAGAGCCGAGGTGCCACCCTGTGAATTTGCTCGCTTGGTAAGAGTAGCGGACAGCCGTGCATCGAAATTGCTCGACAGCTTCGGCGGTTTCAACGCTTTCGCGAGTAACTTGTGGAGAGACTGCGCATCCAACGGATCACGCAGTGCTGACGGCGTCTTTCTCACAGGTCAGTCTCCCAAAGATTGAGGTCATCGAGACCACACTGGCGCAGCTTCTCGAGAAGCAAGGACGTAGCTCGGCGCAAACGCGATTTGACGGTCGCCAGGGGAACCCCCAAAAGCTCCGCGATTTCGACCGCGGATAAGTCTCCGATGAAGATGAGATTGATGACTTCCTGATACCGAAGTGGCAGCCGCGCAACCAACACTCCGAGTTGTTTCAGGTTGGATTCTGCCACGGTCGAAGCAGCAGGCGGCACATGAGCGAACGGGAAACCCAAGGCCGCGGCGTCTTCGTCGGAATCTTCCGGGAGGTCTCCGTTGGCATCTCCAATATTCTCGATCCGATGAGGCGTCAAGGATATGAAACGTGCCTGGCGTGCCCGACGTTTCAACTCGGAAAGACAAACATTTCTAGCGATTACTGACATCCAGGGATACAGAGCACCGCGGCCACTGTCATAGGTGGGTAGTGCATGCCAAATCCGCACGATGCTTTCGTGGAGACTCTCTTCGGCCTCCATATTATTTCCCCTGAAATAGGAAGCGCACAGTCGAAACAGCCGGCCTTGATAGCTAACGCGAATCGCTGCGATGGCCTCATCGTGTTGTCCGGCGCGGATCAACTCGAGAATGTGACTGTCGGGGTGATTCAATCGCGCCCTGCACGGTAATGGTGTCCTCACTATTACTCCTGAGCAGGCTGATTGGATTCACTTCCAGGGTTTATTCTCGAATTGTGTCTCGAGCGCCTGCAGCTCAGGAGTTGCCGCGCGTGTCGATAAGCTGTGGGCCGAACACGCGGGCGCTGGGGATCCGGCAGTAGCCTGGGCGGCCTACCAGAACGGCCAAGCCGGCCTGCGTTGGTGGAATGGCATCACCCCGGAGGATCGAGGGCACGCCTGAGCACAGTGATGGGGCGCACCGGCCTGCGCGGTGTGATGCCCTGGCCGGCACCTCATTATCAGCGAATTATTGTTTGAATACGCGGGCCAGGCGGTGCCGCAGGGGCCAGAAGATCAGATCGCGGAAGCCTGCGGGGGAATCGCCGCTCGCCAGTCCGGTCGCGGGGAACTCGTCGGGTTTCGGGCGCCACACGGTGCCGAAGATCACGTCCCAGAGCGGGAATAACTCGGCGAAATTCTTGTCGAGGTGCTCAGGAAGGCTCGAATGGTGGATGCGGTGGTATTGGGGGCCGGTGATGAGGAGGGAGAAAGCTCCGAAGCTGGCACGGATGTTGGTATGGGCCAGCGCTACGATGATGGATCGGAGCGGGGCGGCGAAGAGGAGGATTTCGACCGGCACGCGCAACGCGAGGCCGAAAGGGAGGCCGAGCGCAACGCCGGCAATCCCCTCGAGCCAGAAATGCCGGGTACAGGAACTGACCGTGACAACGCGAGCGCTATGGTGCAGGGAGTGCATCGACCAGAAGAATGCGCTCCGATGTGCAAGACGATGGACGGCATATTGCTGTAGGTCGAAGATCACCAGATACGTCGCCAGCGAGATCGGGAACCACCAACCGTGGGATGGCAGTGCCACCATGCCACCGCCTAAGGCATTCACCAAGGCGACCGAAGCCGCCTGGCAGTAGGGGGCGGCGGTGACTCCGAAGAGGAGGCGCAGGGCGATCAATTTATAATCGGCAGTGACGTCGGCCGTTGGAGGCGTCGGGTCGGCCGGTATCCACCGTTCGGCGCGCCGCGCGATGACCACTGACAGCAACAGCAGGAGGAGGAGGATCTTGTTGGTGAGCAGGCTGAACATCGCGCTTATACCGTGCCGAAATCACCGTCTGAAGTGAAAAGCCAGGGCCGGTCTTGGCCAGCCTCTGCTTGCCAGCGTCCGCTTTAGATCACCAGCGGTAACAGTCGATACTTCACCCGCCCCCGGTACTGTGTATAGAGAGGGTCGCCACTCAGAAAGCGCTCTTCGGCAGATGCACGGCACAACTGGAGCACGCAATCGCCGCACCAAAGGGCGATGTTCCAGCCGCTGGGGTTGGCGATCACAAAACCCAACATCCACAACAATTCCGACGCGTAGAGCGGGTGGCGCACGAAGTTGTAGAGGCCCCCGGTACGAATGCCGCGATGGGCGGGGACGATGCCGAAACTTCGGCGCAGCGATAACATGGATGCGGCGATCGCTACGATCCCGATCATCTGAATGATGTTGCCGGTGTCAGTCGATAGGGCGGGGGCCGTCGGCCGTAAGATCAGCGGCAGGCAGGTGCCGGCAAAGGCGAGCAGCCACACAAAGGGAGATCTGGAAATGGAGCGTGCGTCGCGTTTCGCAACGTACATGGCCACCATGATGCTGTTGACGATCAACAGACCCAACCAGTTGAAAGAGCCGGAATCGTGGAACTTGCGATAGCACGCGTTCGCCATGAGTGCCAGGAAGACAATGACCACGACGTTGGCGATGATCTTGATGGCGCTGGAGAGAATTTTATTAGGCATTGGGCAGGCTCATGGATTCAGGGCGTGATGGGCGCCAGGGCCATAACAACATGTGGTGCAATTTCCGCGGAACGTCGCCGTTTGTCAGTCCGGTCGGCGGGTACTCGCCCTGCCCGGGCTGGCGATAGGTTCCGCAGAGGACGTCAAAGACAGGAAAGAACTGGTTGAAATTGCAATTGTAGTGCTCAGGCAATGCGGAATGATGCAGACGATGGAGCTGGGGACTGTTCAACCAGGGTTGCCAGCGCCCAAAGCCGAGACGCAGGTTCATGTGCAACACATAGTTGTAGAGTCCGAGGACGGTATACGCTCCAATGACAACGGCGTTCGCCTTGACTAACAGGCCGACCAGGACGTAGACGGTCACGGACTTGAGGGGCATTTCGGCCCAGAAATGCCGGGGTGCTGTTGAGATGTTCACCGCGGGATCACTGTGATGTAACGAATGCATTGCCCATAGGAATGGGATGCGATGCTGGGCGCGGTGAAAAAGATATTCTCCCGCGTCCATAGTCAGTGCATAGCACGGTATGGCGACCACCAACCCGATACCGGATGCCGGTAATTCGATGAGGCCGCCCCCCAGAGCGTTCACCAGCAAGGTCGTCAGTCCCGCGCTCAGCGGATAAAGACCTGCGTAGATAACGCGCGCTACCGCGCCGTACGCCATGTTCAGGCGAGCGCAGCGGATGCCCTGAGAGCGGGCCGGACGCAACCGCTCGATCCCAAAGCCGAGCAGGATGATCCCGATCTGGGCGGCGACGATCTCTGCCAGGTTCAACACTGAATCTGACCCGATCACCGGCTCAGGCCCTCTTCAACTCGCCAACCACTTTGTCTTGCAGACCGCGAGTATCCTGCAGACCGCGGGTGTCCTGCGGACTGCGAGCGTCCCGCGGACTGCGATTGGCGGCGACCTGGGCATATTCGATCGGGGTCTTGCGCATGTAGCGGCGGAAGATGCGCGCAAAGTAGGAGGCATCGGTGAACCCGGCAGCGATGGCAACGTGAGTCACTGACGGATGCGGCTCCTCGAGCATCTTGCAGGCGGTCTCGAGACGTAAGCGCATCACATACTCGCGGCAACTGACGCCGAAGTTACTGCGAAAGAAACGGCTGAAACTGAAGCGGCTCATGCCGCAATCGCGCGCAAGTTGGGCGACACTGAGCCGCGTCGTGTGATCGCGGCGTATGTTCTCGACAATCCGTTGGATCACCGAGGGCTCGGCACGGCCCTGTGATTGCACATTCGCCGTCGAGGGCATCATGGTGCCGGGTCGCTCGATCTGCCGTCCCGAGCCTTCACGACGCTGTGTGATTTTGGCGAGTTGGTCTACATTGGACTTCAATTCGCGTAATGGAACCGGCTTGACCAGGTAGTTCCAGACGCGCGCGCGCAGAGCCCAGATGGCCAGCTCTTCGTCATGCGTCGCGGTGATCAGCAGGATCGGAATGCCCGGGTGCCGCTGCTTGACCGTTTGCAGGAGACGCAGTTGCTCGGCGACGGGGTTGTCGAGCTCGAACACAATGAAGTCAGGCCGCGCCGCTTCGACTGCAGTCAAAGCGTGGCGCGCATCGCAAACGCCTACTTCACAGAGCCGTCTGCATTGCTCGAGGAGCTCCGCCGCAGAACGGTTCGAGGTATCCGAGATCCATTGGGCCCGCACGGAGGAGGTCAAGGCAGCACCCGGATTCGCAACTTCTCCCGGGTATTGGGGGCCCGAGGTGTAAGGACTTGGCGGATCATTTTTGTGTTCTCTTGATCCTCGAACAACGCTTCTATCCTGTTTGGTCCCTCGAGCGCTATACGTAGTTATACGATCCGCTTCGGGCCAGCATTCTAAAAGCTGTTAGTTGACATCTTTCTGTGTAGAGCCTCCTTGCCACCCACCGCTACGGATACAAACAGACCATAGTGGGAAAAATTGTGCCACCGCAAGAGCGTGCATGACGCACAGTTTTCGCTGAAAAGTGCTGTTGCGGTGCGCCGCGCGCCAATGCAGTGCATGTTGCCAGCGGTGTCATCTGTCCACGTGCACCAATGTGCTGGTCTTGCGCACAAGCGTTACAGCCCTGCAGTTGGCTTGATGCGTAAATGCCCCCCAGGGAAAAGTTGGATCGGCATGCAGCGTACGGCGCTAGCCGGCAAGCGAACGTCGATCGATGCCCTGGGACGATCTGGAAGCGAAGTGTTTGTCACAACTAAAGATAAGGTGAGCGAAATGAAGAATTTTCTGGTTGATTTCCTCAAAGACGAAGAAGGGCTGACGATGGTGGAGTACGCGGTTGCGGGCTCTCTGATCACAGTGGCCGCCGTCGGCGCGTTTACCAATCTGGGTGCGGCGATCGTCACCAAAATCGGCGTCCTGACCACTGCGGTAAGTACCTGAAGATCCGGTTGGGAACCGCCAGGTGTATTGCGCGAATTTCGCGGGTCACGCTTGCGGTTCCCCGACCGAGCAACACATAACAGTTGGTCGGGTTTCCCGGCAACGGCGACCTCCCGTAAATCACCAACAAGAGATTCACCAACAAGAGAGAGAAGGTGAGCGAGATGAAAAAGTTTGTGGTTGACATCCTCAAAGAAGAAGAAGGGCTGACGATGGTGGAGTACGCGGTTGCGGGCTCTCTGATCGCAGCGGCTGCCGTCACGGCGTTTACCGATCTGGGTGCGGCGATCGTCACCAAAATCGGCCTCCTGACCACTGCGGTCAGTACCTGAAGACTCAGTTGGGAACCGCCAGGCGTCATTGCGCGAATTTCGCGGGTCACGCTTGCGGTTCCCCGACCTGGCAACACATGACATTCAGCACCCGTTAGTCGTTATGCTCCAGCTCGCCAACTCAGCATTAATTTGCGCGATCCTTGCGGTCGCGGTCTACCACGACATCCGAACTCACCGTATTCCCAATATGCTGACCCTGCTCGGCCTGCTGGCGGGGCTGCTGTTGCAGATTATCGGGCACGGGTTGCATGGGGTGACCTCCGGACTGCTCGGGGCAGGCGTTGGACTCGGGTGCTTCGCTCCATTTTATCTGCGGCGCGCGATGGGAGCCGGGGACCTCAAGCTCCTGGCCGCCGTCGGTGCGTTTCTCGGTCCTCAGGGCGCATTTTTCGCGGCCCTGTTCTCATTACTGGCCGGTGGACTCGGCGCGATCGGCTATGTGCTGTGGCGCGGCCTGCGGGCGGCAGCCAGCAGTTTTGTGCAAGAGGGCGTCGCTGCCGCCGGGGTCTCGGCGCTGGTCGCGGCGCAGCTCGCGCGTCGCGACCGACTCCCTTTCGCCTTGCCGATTGCCGTCGGCGGCATCGCCGCTTGTTGGTACTCCGGTGAATTCTTCGCCGCAGACGTGTGGCTGCGAGGTGCACTCCGATGAACGCTAGTACCAGTGCCGTTGCTGACCTGATAGGACCCGTCTTAAGCCGCCTGGCCGCGCTCGCACCCCGACCCGTGAGTCTTGAAGCCACGGGATTGGCGCCAGAGATGCTCGCGGACCTGGTGTTGAAGCACCTGCTGCGCGGCGGCTCTCTAACGAGCGCGATGCTCGGCGAGCGGTTAGGTCTCGTAGGGCCGGTGTTGGAGCCCATTGTGCAGTTCCTGCGGCATGAGGGCAGGCTGCAACTTCAAGCTCGCGCTGGCTTCGATACAGAGGTGCGGCTGTCGCTGACCGAGCGTGGACGCCAGGCCGCCCAGGAAGCCTTGAAAAGGTGCGGCTACGTCGGGCCGGCGCCAGTTCCGCTCGACCTCTATACGCGTGTGGCTCGCGCCCAAACAGTTCCGCGTCGTGGCCTCGCACGCGAGAACGTGAGCCGCTCATTTCGCGACATCATCATGGCGGATGAGCTCTGCGATCGTCTCGGCGTCGCGTTGGCCTCCGGACGCGCGATCTTCATCTACGGACCCGCCGGCAGTGGCAAAACCTACATTGCCACCCGACTGATATGCGCTTTGTCCGGAGAAGTCCTGATTCCCTATTCCATTGTCGTCAACGACAAGATCATTCGGGTATTCGACGCCGCGGTGCACGAGCGCATCGATCTCGTGGAAGGCAACCGACGCCTGTTGTTGGCGCAGGGCTACGATGCGCGTTTCGCGCTGTGCGACCGCCCGATGATCATCGTGGGGGGCGAGCTGACCGAAGATATGCTGGACGTCCAGTTCAACGCCGCCACGGTTGAATACAACGCACCCCTGCAAATGAAGGCCAACGGTGGCGTATTGGTGGTCGATGACCTGGGCAGGCAGCGATTTTTGCCGCAGCGGCTGTTTGATCGCTGGATCGTGCCGCTCGAGCAGCAGATCGACCACCTGGCCGCGGGTGCGGATGCCCGCTTTGCGACCCCGTGCGATGCGGTGATCGTATTTTCGACCAATCTGGAGCCGACCGACCTGGCAGACGATGCGGTGCTGCGGCGCCTGGGCTACAAGATCGAGCTGGGATCACTGTCCGTCGAGTTGTATACGCGCGTGTGGGATGCAGTCTGTGAGGATCTGCACGTCGCGTTCGATCTGAAACTACTGAACTACGCGCTGACGAGACTCTATCCCGACTCGGGACAGCAGCTCCTGGCCTGTCATCCGCGTGATTTGCTGTGCATGGCGCTCGACAAGGCCACCTACGACGAGCGGACGGGACGCCTCGAGATGGAGGATCTGCAGTGGGCCTGGTCGAATTATTTCTTACCCAAAGAATCTCGCGGCAACGCCGTGATGTCGAGGTGACCCTTGGCTCGAGGTAGAGGACCGGTACTCATCGTGACTTCGCTGCTGCTCGCCGGCGGTGCGGCCTGGATGGCGAATAAGTGGCTTGCGGCGCGTGCGGCGCCGCCCCCCGCTCGCGAGACGACCCATGTACTGACCGCGGCGATGAATCTGACGGTGGGCACGAAAGTAGAGGCCCGGCATGTGGCGACCATCGAGATGATTCCCGGGCAGGAACCGGTGGGAACCTTCCACGATTTCAAGGAAATCGACGGCAAGGTGACGACCGTGAACATCCCGGCTGGCCAGATGCTGATGGCGCCGATGTTCGGCAAAGAAGGCGAAAGCGCGCTGGCCGGGGTCGTGTCCAAAGACAAGCGTGCCGTCACCGTTCGTGTCGACGACGTGGTCGGTGTGGCTGGCTTTCTCCTGCCGGGCAATCACGTCGATGTCGTCGCAACACGCAAGGACGATCGGACCCAGGTGGTGACTGCCGAAACCATATTGAGCGACATCACGGTGCTCGCCGTCGATCAAACCACCGCCGCAAACTCCAACGAGCCCGTCGTGGTGCGGGCCGTAACGCTCGAAGTGACGCCGGAGGATGGTGAGACGCTCCTGAAGTGGAAGGCGGCAGGGTCGATCCAACTCGCCTTGCGAAATCCACTCGATGAAAGCGATGCCCGACACAAGGCGCCGCCGCCGGTCAAAGTGGCGGTCAAGGTGGTTGCGCCAATGCGTGATCCGGGGATTACGGTCATCCGCGGTACGAGGGTGGGGAAGGACGGGTCCCAGGTGGTTCACGAGGCGGGCTCGTGAATGAACACGCCGCGTGAATAAAGACGGAATGGGCCGGCAGCTAGCACTCATACGGGAAAAAAGAAAATCACTATGACTTCGATGAGAAAAATCATTCGCGCGTTGGGTCTCATGCTCCTCGTATCAGGTCTTGTCGGGAGTGCGGGCACTCTCGCACAAACTCCGGCGCCGCGTGCGGTTGCGCAGCCGCCGCTTCTGTCGGGTGGTGCCAGCATCGACCTGGCGGTGCCGCTGTACCAGTCGCGTGTGGTGACGGTCATCACTCCGGCCAACCGGGTATCGGTCGCCAACCCCGATGTCGCTGACATCGTGGTGATCTCGCCCACGGAGGTCTACGTTCTCGGCAAGGATCTGGGCACCACCAACGTGCTGCTGTGGGATCATGACAATCACCTGATTGGCGACATCAATGTCGAGGTGCAACACGATCTCGACAGCCTCAAGCGGAAGTTCGCCGAGCTCCTGCCCGGCCAGGCGATCGAAGTGCGCGCGTCGCAGCGCTCGATCGTGCTGTCGGGTCGCGTCAGTGACGCTGAGTCGATGAACGCGGCTACCCGGATTGCCACGACCTTCCTGGCGCAGATCCAGACCGCCAAGACGCCAGAGGAGTTCCAGCAGGGGACTCAGTCCAGGCGCGAGGACAAGACGGTGGGTGAGGTCATCAACCTGCTGCAGGTCAGCGGCGCGCAGCAGGTGATGCTCGAGGTCAAAGTCGCGGAAATCAATCGCACCGAAGTCAAACGCCTGGACGCGCAGTTCAATTCGATTGCACGCGGTCTCGGTAATTTCAGCTTGGGCGGTGTCAATGGGGGTGCGAGTTTGCCGCCCGGATTGTTCAACGAGCCTGGGGTAGGTAACGTGAAGCTGCCGGTCTTCCCACCGACGGGTGTCGTACAGCAACCTTGGGGGCCGGCGATCTCTGAATTCCTTCCCAACACGCAGACGATCCAGAATCAGGGCTTGCTGATGAGCTTCCTCAGCAGGAATTTTCTATTCAACCTGGCGCTGGATGCGGCCAAGGAACGCGGTCTCGCCCGTATTCTCGCCGAGCCGACGCTGACGACGCTGAGCGGCCAGGAAGCGACGTTCGTGTCGGGTGGCGAGTTTCCGATACCCGTGCCGCAAAGCCTGAATACCGTGACCATCGTCTTCAAGCAATACGGTATTACCGTCAAGTTCGTGCCCGTCGTGCTCAACAGTGGTCACATCAACCTGACGCTGAATGTCAGTGTCAGTGAGCTCGAGAGCGGTAACACGGTGAATGTGACTCTGCCGGGCACCTCGGCCAACTTCGTCATTCCGTCGCTGACCGAGCGCAGCGCAACCGGTGTGGTCGAGCTGAGCGATGGGCAGACCATCGGCCTGGCGGGCATGTTGCACGAAACCACCCGCAGCCTCGTGACCAAGTTCCCGGGGCTTGGCTCGATCCCGGTGCTCGGCGCGCTGTTCAGCAGCCAGAGCTATCAGAAAGGCGAGACGGAGCTGGTCATTCTGGTGACGCCGCGATTGGCGCGTCCGCTGCCTGCCGGCAAGATCCGGATGCCCACGGATGCGTACACCGAGCCAACCGATACGGACTTTTTCTTCCGCGGCCGTCTCGAGCACCAGGGGTCGAAGACTCCTGCGGCCTCGCCGTCGAATGAGAGCGGAAAGCCATGACACACAACATAACCATGACTCACCCACTGAGCACACCCATGAAGCACTTCGCACTGATTGCGATGACCACCGCCGGTCTGGCCTTGGCGGGCTGTTCGGCAACGCCGTTGGAAGCCGACTATGGTCAGTCGGTCAGGCAGATGACCGACAACCAGGTCTACGATCAGGCGGCATCGACGCACCCGAGCACGGCCGCGGTCGAAGGCGCCGATCCTGACGTGCTCAACGCAGCCGTGACGGTCATGCGGACCCCGCCGAGCGATCGCAAGGAGGTTGCAAAACCTCTGCTCATCAGTGTCGGCGGACAGCAATAGGCTTTCAGTCATGATACGCCGACGCGAACGCGGAGTGACCCTGGTGCTGGTGCTCGTGGGCATGCTGGCCTTTATCGCCATGGCCGGACTGGCGCTCGACACCGCGCACGTGCTGCTCAATAAATCACGCCTGCAGAGCGCGTTGGATGCCGCAGCGTTGGCGGGCGCCAAGGCGTTGGATCAATCGGCGAACACCGGCACCGCGACGGTGACGGCAGGCAGTGTGTTCAACGCGAATCTGGTGAAGTATCCGGAACTGCAAAGCGCCGTCAGCGGCGGACTGAAGTTGGTGATGGAGTATTCTTCGACGCTCAATCCCTTCAGTCCCGGCACGACACCGGCGAAGTTTGTGCGAGCCTCCATCACGGGCTTCAGGACGCAGATGAGTCTCATTGCGGCGGTGGGCATCTCCTCGCTGACTATGGCGGGAAATGCGGTCGCGGGGCCGAGTCCGCCCATCGTTTCGGCGTGCAATGTCGCGCCGGTATTCATGTGCGGGAACCCTGCCAGTCCGCCGATGTACGGTTACTCGATAGACCAGGTCGTCGGTCTCAACCAGGTGACGGGCTCTACGAGCGCCATCGGGCCCGGCAATTACGGTCTGCTCGCTCTTGGCGGCAACGGCGGCTCCAACGTCCGTACCAATCTTGCCGGTGCCTATGCCAGTTGCATCTCGACAGGTCCCAATGTACCGACGGAGCCCGGCGTTGCTGCCGGCCCGGTCAACGAGGGCCTCAATACTCGGTTCAACATCTACAAGTCAGGCTTGTCTTCGGACACCTACCCGCCAGACGTGATCAACACCGCCGCACATCAGACGTCGCTGACTACAGACGGCAGCGGAAACATCAAGCAAGGCAGCACCACCGTCACGACCGCGAGCCAGCTCACCTTCAATTACGCGAGCTACAATTCGCTACTGCAGAGCAAGACTTACGACACTCAACCCGTGCCAAACGGTAGCGCTGCTTTCGCCCGTCGGATCCTTGCCGTTCCGGTCGGCGATTGTACGGGCGCGGCGAATGGTAAGAACACCGTCACGGTGAGTGGGTTTGCCTGCGTGTTTCTGCTGCAGCAGTTGCCTAACGGCTCGAACGATACGATCTACGGGCAAATCATCAGCAACTGCGATGCAGGAGGCAAACCCGGCGCAGGGGGCGGCACGTCCGGACCACACGTCATCGAGCTCTATAAGAGCGCCGGGAGCCCGGATTCATGATCGTCGCACGTCGCACCCGCGCTCGTCGTCAACGTCAGGGCGGCCTGGCGATGGTGGAATTCGCACTCTCGGTCCCCGTGCTGTTGCTGCTCATGTTCACCTCGTTTGAGTTCGGCCATTTACTGATCCAGTACAGCACGCTCAACGATACCGTGCGCAATGCATCGCGCTACGTCGCAGGAAAAGCCATGGACGGGACGCAAGGTACCCTATATACGGGGTCCGACTGGTCCTCATTGGCTTCGCAGGGTACGAACCTTGCGGTCTTCGGCAATATCGCGGGCACGGGTACCCCGGTGCTGCCGTCACTCAACACCGCGAACATTACCGTGACGGAGGACACCGTCGATCGATACATTACGGTGACGGCGGCCTACCCCTATCAGGCACTGTTCGGCGCTGCCATTCCAACATTCATGGGCGGTAGCATTTCCACCAACTTCACTCTGAACATCTCGGTTACGATGAGTGCGCTATGAAGACAATGCGCGGCCTGGTTACTGTTGAATTCGCGATCGTGGGTACGGTACTGATGGTGGTGATATTCGGCTGCCTCGAGTTCGGTCGCGCCACGTACACGTTTGCCGCGTTGAACGAAGGCACTCGTCGCGCCGCCCGCCTCGCGGCGGTCTGTCCTATCAATGATCCGAAGGTCCTGGCGGCTGTGAATTTCCTGGGTGAAAACGGGTTTAGTACCTCCAACGTGCAATATCTCGATACCAACGGTGCCTCGCTGGGAGCCACGCCCACGAGCAGCGCCGTGTCCTACGTACAAGTCAACGTGGTGGGCTCCTTGCCCCTGGCGATTCCGTTCATGAGCACCACGTTGTCGCCTTCGTTCACCGTGACGCTGCCGGCCGAGAGTCTGGGCATCACGATCGCCGCGGACGGTAGTGGGGTCGTAACACCATGTTGACGCGAGTACTCATCGCGGGCCGCGCGAGCGGGGCGCTCCAGACACTGGGGGCCTACCTGAAAGGCGTGACGGGCTTTGATGTGCGTGTGCAAGTCATCACCAACGGCCACACCGATCCGCTTCATGGGGTCGATTTCGCGCCGGACATTGTGCTGCTGCACTTCGAGGCCAAGCGCACCGCGGAGTTGTCGGCTTGGGCCGCACGACCGGCGGAGGGTCGGCCCATCTTGATCGTGGTCGGTCCCGGCGGCGACGGGGAGGCGACACGCCTGGCCATTCGCAGTGGCGCCCGGGATTTTCTGCCTGAGCCGATCGGGAAGGATGACTTGGTCGCGACATTGCAACAGGTGCGCGCTGAGCTGCGCGCGCGCGCGAGCCAGGGACGGGGCACCATTCATGCGTTCGTAGGGGCTTCAGGCGGTGCAGGCAGCTCGTTCATCGCCGCCAACATCGCGCACGTGCTCGCGGCGCATGCGCGGCGACGGACGGCCCTGGTCGATCTGGACTTGAATTTTGCGCCCACGGCGCACCATCTGAATCTGACCTCGCAACGTGGCCTGCTCGAGGCTCTCGATGAGGTGAAATCGCTGGATGAAGACGCGTTGGGGGGGTTCGGCTCGCGCCACGAGAGCAGCGGCCTGCGGCTGTACTGTTCGACTGCGCAGCACGCTGTACTGAGTAAGGACGTGCAATCCGATAAGTTGTCGTCTTTTATCGGCCTCCTCGCCAGCCACCATCAGGACGTCGTGATCGACGTACCGCATGCGATTGACAATCTGACCGCCACTGCGTTTGGCCTTGCAGCGAACATCTACATCGTCTTGCAGCAGTCGACCATGCATGTCCGTAACGCCACGCGGGTCATCCGGATTTTGCGTGATGAGTTGGGTGTGCCGCCCCAACGTCTGAAACTGCTCGTCAATCGCTATACCAAGACTGCACTGCTGCAGCTCGAAGACATCAGCCGCACGCTCAACATGGAAGTGCTGGAAGCCATACCGAACCACTATCTGCGCGCGCTCGAGAGCAGTGATTCGGGCGTGCCGCTGTACGAGGGGAACCGCAGCGCGGCCATCACGGGCGCACTGGTCAACCTGGCCGCGCAAATGACGGGCGGCAAGGTCGAGCGGCCGGGGCTGCTGCGGCGCGCATTACCATCGTTCCTGCGGAACTGAGAACTCTAGATGAGCACCAACCTGAAAGATCGACTGGGGATTGAAACCGACGCGGACGCCGAGGCCGGAACCGATCGGCTGCGCATCCTCACTCCGCTGGAGCTCGAATGGAAACGACGCATCTACGATCGGCTGATCGAGATTGCGGATCTGACGGTGCTGGCGACGCTGGAGAAATCAAAGGCGCGTACCCAGATCCGCGAGATCACCCAACGGCTGTTTACGGAACTGGGAGCCCCGCTCGGTCTGCCGCAGCGCCAGTTGCTGGCGCGGCGAATCGAGGATGAGGTGCTCGGGCTTGGGCCGCTGGAGCCGTTGCTCAGCGATCCGACGGTGTCCGACATTCTGGTCAACGGCGCTGATTCGGTGTATGTGGAGCGGCGCGGCAAGCTCGAGCCCACCACGATCACCTTCCACGACGATGCGCACCTGATGAATATCATCGATCGTATCGTCTCTGCCGTGGGACGCCGCGTCGATGAATCCTCACCCATGGTCGACGCGCGTCTTGCCGATGGCTCGCGCGTGAATGCCATCATTCCGCCGCTCGCCATCGACGGACCGATGCTGTCGATACGACGATTCGCGGTAGAGCGCTTAGGGATCCCTGATCTGTTGCGATATGGGACGTTGACGCAGCCGGTTGCGGACGTGTTGAGGGCGATCGTCATCGGCCGACTCAATGTCGTCATTTCCGGCGGCACCGGTGCCGGCAAGACGACCATGCTCAACGTGCTGTCGGGTTTCATACCCGCCACAGAGCGCATCGTCACGATTGAGGACTCGGCGGAGCTGCAGCTCCAACAGCCGCATGTCGTGCGGCTGGAAACGCGGCCACCCAATATCGAGGGCAAGGGCGAAGTCCCGCAGCGGGAACTGCTGCGAAACAGCCTGCGTATGCGCCCCGATCGGATCGTCGTCGGCGAGGTGCGCGGGGGCGAGGCGCTCGACATGCTGCAGGCGATGAATACGGGTCACGACGGCTCTCTCACTACCGTGCATGCGAATACGGCGCGGGACGCTCTAGGCCGCATCGAGACCATGGTATCCATGACCGGAATCGCCTTTCCGATCCGCGCGCTGCGGACGCAGATTGCTTCGGCGATCCACATCGTCATTCAGGTGCAGCGCGGTGACGACGGTCGCCGCCGCGTCACGAGCATCCAGGAGATCAGCGGTATGGAAGGAGACATCATCACCATGTCAGAAATATTCACCTTCCGCCGCACCGGCGTCGACGCCGAAGGCAATGTCCAGGGCCGACTCGAGGCGACGGGTGTGGTACCGGCGTTCCATCAACGCGTGGTGGTGCGCGGCATCGATCTGCCTGTCAGCTCGTTTGCGCTTCCGGACGGCCGGCGCTAGGAACGAAGGGCACACTCATGAGCATGTGGGTCGTTGTTGGCTTTATCGCCGCGGTCTTCGGGGCGGTCTTCCTGCTCATGCTGGGTCTTTCGGCACCGGCGAGCGGAACCGCGCGGATGCGCCGGACGCTGCACCGGCGGCTCGAGCGCATCGGTGCGGATGCGCAGCAGGACATTGCGTCGATTCTGCGTGAGAAATATCTGACCTCGCTGTCGCCGCTCGAACGGCGGCTCGAGGAGCTGCCGTTGATGGAGAAGCTCGCGGAAATGAGCGAGCAGGCGGGGCGGTCCGGGCCGGCGTATCGCCTGGTATTGGACTCGCTGCTGCTCGCGGGTGTTGGCGGGGTGGTTGCCGGCGCGCTGCTACATAACGGCATCGCTGGAGTGGGCGCGGCGGCGCTGTGCTTCACGGTTCCGTACTTGCGGTTGTCGATACAGCGGCGCCGCCGGATGGAGAAGATCGAAGAGCAGATGCCGGACGCGATCGACATCATCAAACGTGCCATGCGCGCCGGGCATCCCTTCAATGCCGCCATCAAGCTCGTTGCCGATGATATGAATCCGCCGATCGCCAAGGAGTTCGAGCTGACTTTCTCAGACCTCAACTTCGGCAACGACGTGCGCCGCGCCCTGCTCGGATTGTTGAATCGGGTTCCCAGCGTCACGGTCATGGCGCTCGTCACCTCGGTGCTGGTACAGCGCGAGACCGGCGGCAACCTGGCGGAGATCCTCGATCAGATCGCGAAAGTGGTGCGCGGGCGCTTCAAACTCGAGCGCAAGGTCCGCACGCTGTCGGCGGAAGGGAAAGTCTCCGCCTGGGTCCTTTCAGGGGTGCCCGTCGGACTGACGGCGATGCTCTCGATTGCAAGCCCGAACTATCTGCCGATTCTGCTGAAGGTGCCGCTCGGGCATAAATTGATCTATGCCTCCGTGGGACTGGCCGCTGTCGGGATTCTGTGGATCCGACGTATCATCCGGATCGAGGTGTAGTCGCCGTGCTGAACGAATTCTGGAGCAATATCGTCTCCGGTGGACCCGCCTTCATCATGATCGTCGCGGCGCTGGCGGCGCTGATGTTCTTCTGGGGCCTGGCATCCATCCTGGGGCGAAGCTTCGCCCCATCGCGGCGGCGATTGGACGAGATTGCCACGGACACGGGCGCTGCGCCGAAGGCGAGCCTGGGCGAGGTGATCGCGCGCGTGATGCGGCCCGTGGAACGGTATGTCATGCCGAAGGACTCGGAACGAGCGGGCACGCAGCAGCAATTGCAGTTCGCGGGTTACCGATCGGCCTCGGCCGTGGCGACGTTCTATGGCGCGAAGTTGGCTTTGGCGACGCTGATGCTGTTGGGCTGGCTGTTGGCGGCACAATTCCTGCCGCAAATCAGCTCGGGTCGGGTGGTGTTCATCGCGCTGTCGGCGAGCTTTTTCGGCCTGATCCTGCCCGGCATGTGGCTCGACCGCAGCGTCAAGAAACGTCACAAGTTGTTGCGTGATGGATTTCCTGACGCGCTCGATCTCTTGATCGTGTGCGTAGAGTCCGGTCTCGGTCTCACTCAGGCGTTGCAACGGGTCGCCGACGAGTTGGATGTCAGTCACCCGGAGCTCGCGGGTGAAATCGCGCAGGTCACCGCGCAGATGCGAGCGGGAGTCGACCGCGAGGATGCCTTGCGCGGTCTGGCGACGCGCACCGGCCTCGACGACGTGCGAGGCCTGGTCAGCTTGTTGACGCAAACATTGCGTTTCGGAACCGGCATCGCGGAAGCGCTGCGGGTCTATTCGGAAGATTTTCGCGATCGACGCATGCAGTTGGCGGAGGAGGCGGCGGCCAAGATCGGGACCAAACTGATTTTTCCGTTGGTGCTGTGCCTGTTCCCTTCATTCTTTGTGGTGGCGATCGGGCCGGCCGTCATCAAACTCGTGGAGGTGTTCGGTGCGAGATAAAGCGCTCACCCTGCTCGTCACGATCCCACTGATAGTGCAGCTCGCAGGTTGCGCGTCTGCGCCGGCGCAGACTACGGTGCAGGAACGGCAGGCTGTAACGCAACCTCAAAAGAGCAAGTCCGCCTCTCCCGGAGCGCCGGCGCCGAAGGGATTTGTCGAAAACGTCGCGTTGGGTGATGCCGCCTGGCAGGCGCAGGATCTCGATCGCGCGATTTACTACTATGTGCAAGCCGTAGGCGAATCGCCGCATGACGCGACTACGCTCGCGAAGATGGGTGACATTGAAGACAGCCGCGGCAATGCCGCGCTGGCGGAGACGGCCTTCGCAATGGCGCACAGTGCCGACCCGAAGGAGCCGCGCATCGCGGAACGCCTGGCGCGACTCTACTTGCAGCGTGGGAATGTCGACGGCGCGGCGCAGATCTACGTCCAGGTGTTGGCAGTCGATGCACACCGCGCCCGAGCACTGGATGGGATGGGGGAGGTTTATCTCGCCCGATCAAACTACGTTCAATCGATTCGCTACTTCGATCAGGCCTTGGCGGCGGAGAAGCCGGAGAGGGCGGCCGTTCTGACCCACCGCGGTCATGCGAAATTGCGCCTGAATGATTTGACCGGGGCCGAGGCGGATCTGCGCGCGGCGTTGGCCGTGTCACCTCGGGAGGATTCCTGGCGATATCTCGGGGACTTGCAGGTTCTGCGGGGTGACACCGGGGCGGCGCTCGATAGTCTGCTCAATGTCATGGATACGGCGCAGGCGTTCAATGAGATGGGCGTGGTATTCATGAGCCACAAAAATTACAGCGCTGCGCGGGAGTACTTCGGCAAGGCAATCAAGGCCTCGCCGGTTTGGTTTGATGAGGCGCAGAAGAATCTTGCGCAGGCGGATGAGCACCTGAAGAAGAACAGTGGTTGAGCTTCGGGGCGGGGCGCATCGCATCTGGCCAATCTGAAGGGTGGTTTAGTTTGGTCAAGGCTATTCTAAAGTTGGCTTTGGAATGGTCGTAGCGTTCGGCAACAACGGGCGAAAGAATGACCGCTCGTAGCGCAGGAAGCAGCGCGTCTCTTTCGCAAACTTCATGGCCTTCTGCACATCGGGATCGGCGGCGGCGTCTTTCCGATATTGCTCATAGTCGGCCAAGCTCGGGAAGCTGAAGAGGGCGAGCGCGACATCGCTTTCGCCTTCGGAGGGCAGAAAATAGCCATGATGCGTGCCGCCGAAGCGCGGCACGAGCACCAGCCACAGCTTCGAATATTCTTCAAACTCGGCGATCTTTTGAGCGTCGATAATGTAACGAACATAGCAAGTGATCATGTCGTAAGTCTCCAATGGCCGGGGGGCTGCCGCCGCGTCGACGCGCGCACAGGGTGCCTTTGACTGCGCGCGCGACCGTTTGAGCTTAAATGATTATATTCGGGGTACGGATGGCATGCGCGGCTACAGGTATGGCCCGAATGCCCCGGACGCATCGCTGCCTCCCGCCGTCTTGCAGAAGGAATCCGCGCTCTTTCCGCGAAAGCAGCGGCCTGACAAGGCCGAGGGCTAGGAGGACGTCAAAGTCGGCTGTCGGAGGGGGGGTGACATTGGTGTTCTGCGGTCTGTTGAGTCGAGTGGGGCGACCGGGTGGGGGGCATGCCGATCAGGTGGAGGATTCGATGATCGGGATCTCTGTCTTCGATCTGCAGTCGGACATCGGGATACACGAGGGCGATGGTCTGGACGAAGGCCAAGGGGTCGTTGGCGACGAATTCGCCGCCGACGCGTACGGCGTCGGGGACGCCCTGGACCTGGATCTTGACCTTGCGGTTGTAACGGCTGAACTCCTGGGCGGCATCGGCGACGGAGGCGCAATGAAACACAATTTCGCCGCTGCGCCAGGCCAAGCGGTCATGAACCTCATCGGGTGTCAGATAAGCGCTGTGCAAGGTCTCGGGGTGATCGCGATTGCTCAATGACACCTGCTGATTTCGGTACACGACGGTGTGGGGAATGTGCGAGGACACTAGAACAACCGCGCCGGATTCGACGATGACGCGTACTCCGCCTTCGTCGACAATTCGTACGGAAAATGTCGTTCCGGCCTCGGTGATCAACAGGTCGCCCACGGACACCAACAGGTGGCGCGCGCGGTTCGGGGTCATGGTGAACAGAGCCTCGCCGCGGAGCAGCTCGAAATGCAGGACTCTTCCTTCTCTCAACATTCTCAAGACGGAGTCGGTATTCAACGTCACGACGGATCCGTCGCCGAGCGGAATCGGCTTTATCTCGCCAACCTCGGCAATGAAGGTCTGCACTGAACGGGAATCGCTCGTCGCCAGGGCAACGACCAACAGTGCGGTCACCAGCATGGCGCCGGCAACGCCAGACAGGAGGCGACGTGCACGGGCCAATGGGGACGAATCGTATTCAACGCCACGAGATAGCACGTTTCGGGATACGGCGAGCCATTCGGGGGAGGATGCGGATTCTGCACCCGGTGGTGAGTCTGGCTTTCTGGCGCTGTCAGCGGATAGGGGGTCCATAGTCTCGCTCGATCAACTCTAGGCACACCGTGCCCGGCGAGACGACTGTCTGGCGTTCTCCATACCCAGGTCATCAAGCCGCTCGTGGAGCGGCCCAGGCCGTAACACGGAAAATGTGCCGCTCGAAACGGCCGTGCCTGTATGACACAACGCTATCCTGCGTCTGGCACGTCGGATAGGTGCGATGTTGGTGACTTTGTTACTGCTTCGTGGGCGAAGCTCTTTTCAATGTTCCATATAACCCTTGTGTGGTCGGCCTTGTCAGGCAGGTACCCGCTTTTCGACGAGCGGCTCTCTACCCGAGAGGATCTCTACCCCGAGACTCACGTAGCCGAGGATTTAACCTTGGTCTGCTGTATATGACGTACGGGGACCCAAAGTCTGACGCCACGCTTTTCAGGGGAGTGTGGGGTCGACGCGGGCGGTGCTCGCCTGGATGCGCAATTCGGTATCCGAACTACCTCTGTCATGGCGGGCCGTACAAAAGTGCACGGACGCTGGGGTTTGGCTCTTTGGCTCTAGTGGTATACGGTTTTGGCGGCGATGGATTGCCAACTCTGTCGTACGGTCAACTGGGCAAGGGCTCGAGGGTTGGGCTGCTCGATCCAGCGTGCAAAGTCGTCCAACAGGGTGTGGTCGCTGTCGAGATCCTTTGCGGTGTTGATCCATTCGAGGTGCTTATTGTCCACGTTCGATGGGCCTCTACTCGTGTTTTAGGGGTATGGAGGATCCCTACACTTCAACTGTCCTAGGTTACACCGTGGAAGTGGGGGATTTAAAGGTGGAGGAACGCTGAGGGGAGTTGGTTGGTTTTAGACTGTGACCAATGCTGCAACGCAATAAATGTTGAGGTGGGATGGGCGACATCCTCGGTGCGGATCACAGTTTGACGATCACGGCGGAGCCGCTCTTGTCGGGCATTGGGAGGGGTAGCTCGGGTTTGTCGGCAAAGAATTCGTCCACTGCGCGGCGGGCGCCGGGCCATGCGTTGTAGTCGTGAATCACCAGGATTCCGGACGGGGGCACGCGGGGATAGAAGAACTGCAGCCCGTTGAGCGTGGGGTCGTAGAGGTCGGCGTCCAGGTGGACAAAGGCAAACGTCTCGTGGCTGAGTGCTTGGGGGATGCTGTCGGGGAAAAAACCCTGGTGGAAGTGGAGTTTGGCAGGGGATCCGTCGATGAATTGACGCACTTTCTCGAGGGAGGTGTCTGAAAATAACCGGGCGGTGTGGCCGAGTTTGGCCAACTCGATTTCGTTACTGCGCGGGGTAAAGCCCTCGAACGTGTCAAACAGGTGGAGTGTCCGTTCGGGCGCATAATGGTGGATGAGCCGGGCGGTCAGTCCCTTGTAAACACCCAACTCGGCGAAGGCGCCGGGTACTTTGTGCTCCAACAGGGTGCGCATCAGGAGCACCAGCATGTCACGCCGGGTGTTGTCGTGGGCGTCGAGGTTGCAGATGCGCCGCTTTCCGGGTGACTCCCGTGGAAAAAAGCCGCCCGTGAGGCCGACGATCTGTGTGGGCCAATGGCCCTTGGGGTGGATGTCCATCTGGCCCTGGAGAAAAAAGCTCTTGTCCTGGAACAGGCGGCAGGATTTGCGAAATCGCTCCTGAATATAGATGGGGAAATTCTTTCGGGGATTGCTGATCAGCTTCCAGACGGCGCCACGCACGTTCGACGGTTTCCTTGATCCATTGTCGGCATGATCCATACGACGCATGACGGCGGTGGAATTGGACATCGGCAGAGGGGAAGGGTGGGGACCGCATGGGTTAGAAGAGGAGGACAGCGGTGCGGGGGTGGGAAGGCATCGGAAATGTGCCTGGGGCCGCACTGTGGCGGCACTGTGCTCAGAACTGTACGCGAAACGATCCTGTCCAGCGTCGGGGATAGCCGGGCATGACGGTATGGGTTCCGTTGATCGACTCGAAATAGTGTGTATTGAATACATTGTCGACATTGAGCTGGAGGCTGACCTGGGTTTTGCCGATGGGCCATTCGTAAGCGGCAAACGTGTTCCACCGGGTGAAGCCAGGTAGTTGATAGTCGTTGGTGTTATCGCCTTCGCGTGCGCCGCGGGCGATCACACCGGCACCTAACTTCAAGCCGTGCGCTATGCGATCGGTGAACCGGTATGAGAGCCACGCGCTGCCGCCATTGCGGGGTACGCCAAAAAATCGGTCTCCGGTACTCCCCATCAACTCGCTGCCCGCGAAAGGGGTCGAGACGCTGTAATCGAAGTCGATCCGGGAGTCGATGTAAGCGTAGTTGGCCCGGTACTGGAGGTTTGGGAGGATCTCGCCTTGCAGGTCGAGCTCGAAACCCTTGTTGTGGACGGTGCCGGTGAAGAACAGGGCGCCCGAAGGGTCCAGTGCCGGCTCGAGGGTTGTGGAGCTGACATTCTCCTTCATCAAATCGAATGCGGCGACGGTGGCGGAAAAGCGGATTCCCGTGGGCTCGAACTTCATCCCGACTTCCCACTCGGTGGCGGATTGTGGGGGGAGATCCAAACCTGAGTATCCGTCGGCGCCGACGTATAAACCGGGAGCGGCACCGAAGGATACTCAGGTT
>Ga0207695_10001497_pt1 | contig 38881 bp, 27 predicted proteins | sample KBSC54metaG_FD_184354 | JGI IMG/M metagenome (GOLD analysis project Ga0207695, IMG submission 184354) | Corn rhizosphere microbial communities from Kellogg Biological Station, Michigan, USA - KBS C5-4 metaG (SPAdes) (version 2) | ecosystem: Host-associated > Plants > Roots > Rhizosphere > Soil... | reverse complement strand
TTTCACGGACTTTGGTTTCGATGCCGGGTACGGCGTCTGGGCCGCCCTCCATGAAGCGGCGCACGCCAGCCCACATCTCAGCCAGGATTGCGTCGAGAGGCTCCAGGCCTTTGAGGGAGATTCTGTCTAATACCTCATTGGTTCCCGGGCGACAGACGACTAGGAGTAGTTCGTGTCTGACCACGTAAGCCTTTCCTGTATAGCCCGCTATCTTGATGAGTTCCGCCTCGATGCAATTCCAGTCATGGACCTTGATTTCCGTGCGCCATAATTGGAACCAGTATTTCGGTTTCACAAATTCGTAGACATAGATTTTGTGAGTCTTGCGGTTGAAGCGAATCGGGGTGTCGCGCGGGAGGCGTAGGTCGAGATAGAGAAGTTTTAACACCGCGATTGCGAAGCCGAATGCCAAACATGTCGCGAAAAAACCGAGGAAATCAGCTTGAAACAAGGCGGCTCTTGGATAGCGGAGATCTCTCACGAAAAGCCATCCGTAAAATGAAAACAGAATAAACGCCATAGCAATTCCGCTACCCCTCATGAACGAGGACTCGCGGGATATCTCCATATAGTTTTCATCAACGATAGTAACGTCCTCGTTGAAGCACGCACCATCGAAGTCCTGATCTTCATCGATAGGAGACGAGCGGGGTGTCAGGTCCTCGTACCACAGTGGATGTTGAGGATGGAATCGGCTTTCTTTTCTTGAGTTCATAACGATCGCTTCTGAATACTGATTGGATTGGATTTGGCTTACAGCTCAATAGCAAGGCTTGACGCCTGATTCCGCGAAAGGATTGCGCTATTCGCTTGCGTATTTATCGCCAGTTTTCGCGACGGCATGGGTGAACGCCACCATGTCTGGTCGTTTAAAGAGAGCGGCTTTCAGCATCGATCCCAGCAGTCCATTGTGGTTCGGGCGCGCAGGAGATAGCGAAGTGATGGCAGATGCCCAGTGGGAACCAGAGCCAGAAGAACCAGATCGTGATGCAGGCCAGCCCCCAGTCATACCAGCGCATGCTGTTGCGAAACCGGATACCTGCTTCGCTCGGTGAGAGATAAGGCATGTACGCAAACAGGCTGTACAAGAAACCAATTTCACGGACTTTGGTTTCGATGCCGGGTACGGCGTCTGGGCCGCCCTCCATGAAGCGGCGCACGCCAGCCCACATCTCAGCCAGGATTGCGTCGAGAGGCTCCAGGCCTTTGAGGGAGATTCTGTCCACTACCTCATTGGTTCCCGGGCGACAGACGACGAGGAGTAGTTCGTGTCTGACCACATAAGCCTTTCCTGTATAGCCCGCTATCTTGATGAGTTCCGCCTCGATGCAGTTCCAGTCATGGACCTTGATTTCCGTGCGCCATAATTGGAACCAGTATTTCGGTTTCACAAATTCGTAGACATAGACTTTTTGAGTCTTGCGGTTGAAGCGAATCGGGGTGTCGCGCGGGAGGCGTAGGTCGAGATAGAGCAGTTTTAAAGTGAGGATTATGCTGGCCGTTGCCACGCATAAAGAGAGTATTCCGATAAGGAGACTAGGTTGAAACCACGAAAATCCTGGTCTGAAAATATCGGGGACCACATTCCATCCGTAAACGGAAAAAAGCATAATCGCGAAGAGAATTCCGCCGCCTCTCATGAACGAGGACTCGCGGGATATCTCCAGATAGTTTTCATCAACGGCAGTGACGTCCTCGTTGAAGCACATACCATCGAAGTCCTGATCTTCATCGATAGGAGACGAGCGGGGTGCCAGGTCTTCGTACCAAAGTGGATGTTGAGGATGGAATCGGCTTTCTTTTCTTGTGTTCATGCTTTCTCCGTGACTAGTGTTCCGGCAAGGAAGTCGTCACCATTCGTAGCATCAGGCCAAAAATAGACAATGACGGTCGTTTCCTCCCAAACCATTGAATCCAACTTGACGTATTGCTCTACGACCTTCGCCGAATTCTCCGGGCCTGGTCGGGCTTTGTGTGGCAAACTTAATTCTGATTTTGGCGGCAATCTAGAAGGTGTTGCTGCCGCGAAAGCACTGTCTCTACCATAGCTTCCCCGGCATATCTCGATGTTCCCAAAGTAGCGGTTTCGCGCGTGCCAGACCCACTCGTACGCAGAGGTGTTTTCTGAAAACAAGGCAAAGTTGATTCGGAGCTTCACGTTAAACTCGGGGAGCACCTCTTCGCCGAACCAACGCGTGGTAAAACTTCGACTGCCGATTTCTATGCGTAGCCCCGATACGATGGCGTTGAGCTCCAGCATTTCCTCATCTATCTGTGAAAAGGACCAAATGCCTTTCCCTGAAATATTCTTCCCGAAGTAGCAACGATCTGCCCACATCTCTGCCGCAGTGGATTCGGCATTCGTTGCCATCCATAGAAAAAAAAGTCCTCCAAAAACTAAGACAATCGCCCAGCCTAATGGTCCTAGACCTAGCATCCCACCAAAAATAGAGGCCTTTGTCAAAAGAGCGGCAGTTGTGGCCGCTGCACCTAGCCCGAAAAGATATCCAGCGAGGCTGTAATATTGCGAGGCCCACGCATCTCCCTTTTGTTTGGCCCGAGATGATGCAGAGAAAGCTTGAATAGAGTCGACAACGGATGAGATTAACCCGAACCATCCAGCTACACGGATAAGCATGGAGCCGGTCACTTGTGCCCCAAGCACCTTCAATGCGCCGCCCAGCGCTTCAATCGATGCAGCCAATACTCCAATTGCCGCCGATATGAGTGATAACTCTGCCTCGATTCCTTCCTTTCCGAGTTTAGCTTTCGCCGACTTCATCGAGTCATTCATCGCCCACCATTGGAAATACATAGCCCCAGCCGCCAGCACCGGTTCACCCCCCGCGCTGATCTTCACATTGCGTTTTAGTAATTCGTTTGCCAAAGTACGCGCTTGTCGTGACCCGATCTCGATATTTCCGAGCGCTCTGATTGCATTCGCCGCCTCCGTATTGATCGTGGCAGAGGCTACTTTCAGCTTGTTCAACGCTGCTGATGCAACCCCTTTTGACGATTTTTCTGCGTCCTGAAGCAGGGTCTTGATGGTCGATACTTTTTCAGTCGTCCAAATGGTGACGTCAATGAGCGTATCCCGGATTTTCGGATCGTTGATGCTGAAGAATCCTGCGAATAACAGCGAATTGACCTGCTTGCGAGCAGCCTTGCTGGCCTTCGCTCCCCGTTCTTTCATCAAGGCCATATAGTCGCCGATCGTCATTTTCATCGTAAGGAACATGACGCTGACGCCGGAGTACAGGTACTGGCTAGCCTGCATTGCCCGGTTGATGGTGAGGGCGGCCTCTGGCGGTAGTTGACGCTCAAGACGCGCCGCAACAGCAGCAATGGTCGCCATCAAATTTCCAGCCCATTGCCTGGCTCGATCGTCGAGGATTTTTTCCAGCTTGGCCGAACCATTGATCTCCTCGGATGTCAGCAGGTTCTTGGTGATGTCGTACAGCTTGTCGCCTTTGTTCAATTCGTTATCTTTAGAATTGAGTGAATCCTTCTCCGGCGTCAGAAACTTCAGCAACTCCTTGCGATCACCAAACAGCCCGCGAAAAACAGGATTGACGTCCGCGTCCGGTTTGCCGGACAACCACTTCAACCAAAGCGCTTGCGATAACTTGTCCTCGCCCGTGCCTCCCGAGATTGACAGGGCGATCATCTCCAGAAGGGATTTGTAGTCACTGGCATATTCGCTAAAGTAATCGTCGAAGCGCGTGAGCCAGGTGCTCTCGTTCGCCCACACGGCCCAATCCCCGCCCTGCTGTTCAATCTGTTGCGCGAATCGCTTCATGGCGCTTTCAAAGCGCTGATCAAAGGCGGCGCGAGCCGCTTCGTCATAGCGCGCCGCAATCCTCCGCCAGACGTCATCGGCATCACGCTTGGCGCGTTCCTGTCGGGTTGAGATCTTCATGCTGTAGACAGGAATTCCTCCGTTATCGATGACCATGGCGGGCGTGTCGTAGTCAGGCTCAAGTTGCGTGTCAGGCTTTTTATCCTTCACATCCTGCTGCTCACGATTGGCAACTGCTGCCTGTTCAAACAATTTCTTCAACCCGACCAGTGATTGAGAAACGATGAGCGGGCGCATTACAGAGACGCCAAAGTCCTGTCTGATCTGCAGGTGGTAGGCGACGTTGGCATTGAGCTCCTGGACTATGCCAGTAGGGTCAAAGAGCGCGAGGGCAGCAACCTTGCGCCGCTTTTGCTTGTGGTAAGCCGCAGCATATTCACCGATGGCGCGCAGTTGGCCGCTTCGAGGAAAATTTCCGTGCAGACTATTTCATTGAAGTTGTTGCGAATTGTTGGTATCGGCAGAGACGGCATTGGCCGGATAGGACAGACGCCTCTTGTACTCGTTGTCATCCTGTGCAAACTCATCGACCAACGCATGAATTTCTGTCCCATCCTCTGTTACTTCAATCGCGCCTGCGTGCCGGGCCGGATCAGAAAACAGGGTAGCGAGATCAACCTGCTGCATTCTTCTGCCAGGTTTTTTTTCAAGACTGGAGCGCACTTCTTTCCGCCAGGGGATGTCTGCAAAACCTATCCATATCTTCATGTATCCATCAGGGATATGGATGAAACTGGCTGGAATGTTGTGGCCATCGCGTTTGCACGCATTGGTCAAGGGACGGTCCTGCTTCGCATCCGGGTCGTCGGGATTGTTCAGCAATCTCAGGTAGCCGTCATCGGTCACGACATAGATCTGCCAATGACCGGTAACGCCCAGATAGACGTGCAAGTATCCTTTGCGGAGTACGCGCAAGGTATATCGATTCGCTTTCAGGGGCTGTGCGGTAAATTTCTCCATTTGTGCAAGAGACTCCAATCTGGTACTTGCACTACCAACGAACGATGGCTTGATCGCGTAGCGTAGCGGAAGGATGGGATAGCCCGTGCGCTGGCAGAAGCCGCATTTGCCATCGGAGCCAAGCGCACATTTTTGTGCGACGTCGGCATTTTTCTTTACCAGGTCACCGCTGGTAGTAGTTTGTCTGGGGAAGCCTGCCATGTTCAATTTTCTCCACGCTGAAAGATTCAGTCCTCGATATTTTTTCTTTAGTCTGCCGGGCGATTGTTGGCGATTTCATTCAGGATTTCGTCGGGAAGGGTTGTCATCACCTTGCTCAAACTTCTTTCTCCGACGAGAGCCTGTTCGATCGCCCATTGCGCCGCCAGATGGTCAGCCCAGCCGGCGGACAATGAAAAATCGTTGAGTGCGGTGAAGATGAGATCTTCTGTACGCTGCAGCCCTCGTGCTTTAGCGCGCTTCAATGACGCATCGATGGCAATCTCGGGATTGGACGGCAACCTGTGTTGCGCCTCCTGCATCGCCATGGCGACCAGCCGCGCATCGGCCACGCGGTGCTGCATCATCCAGTCACGTTGTTCCAGTTGTTCACCAGGAGAAGTGCCGTCCCTGTTGAGATCATGTGCGGCGAGATTGTTCAACTGACCGTTCAGATCCAGCCATAACCAATGACTGATTGGTCCCAGCCAACGATGTAAAAAGCTTTTCCTGTCCGTATTGGCGAGCAGCGAAAGTCGGTGCGGTTCAAACAGGGGCAAAAAGCGCCTGCGTCCGTTGAGCAAGTCAAATAACTCACACGATTCCGCAATATGCGCGGCAACCTCTTTCGCGGGTTTCTCCGATACCAGCCAACCCGCTACATAACTGCCGTTGATACTGGCCCGGCGCCGCCACGCGTGCGCGATGGCAAGATCGAATAACTCATCGTCCGGGTAGCCGCGATCGCCTGGTGAGTGAAGCGTCACCAGCGCCGGACAAATCGAGGGGTCATGCAAATAGTCGGCACGAGGCACAATGATTGGATTGGCCGGGATCTCTCTTTTTGCGAGCTGATGCAAGTGCAGGGGATCACCTTCGAAACAAGGATGATTTCCGTCCAGCAGCACATGGATGTGACAATGCGGGTGCGCTTCGCGCAGCTGAAACAAGGCGGCGCGAATCTCTTCGTTCAGGGATGGGTTGTTCATATTGGTGACTGTCTCAATGCTCCGCGATGCCTGCTTGTTCAGACTCCGCTCTTGTATTCGCATTCGCTCAAGGGGCCTGGCTTCGGCAGGCTTGCTTCTGCCTTTGCGCTCTGCGGCCCCGTCAAGGTCTTCGCACCAGCCTTGAACTCCATTGACCCCGGCCCATGTATTTCGATATTGCCTCCGGAGAGTTTCAACCACGCTCCCTGCGCAGCGAGCTGTACATGTTGCTTTCCCGTGATCTGCACATGCTTTTCCACACTGGCTACAGTCATCTGCGTGGCCGATGTCAGTGAGATATTTTTCGACTGGCTCTGAACACTCACCTTGCCCGATGCCGCGTGCAAGGCGATGCCGCTATCCTGCAGCGGCTTGCTGTTGCGGCCACTCAGGCCGTGCGTGAACAGGCTGATGCCGGACTGGATGAGATAGTGCAAGTTGCCTTGGGCGATCTGATTGATATCCTGGCCAGCTGTGATGCTGCTGCTTGTTCCAGCAGCGAGGATGGCACTGGCCGGTGTGGCTGCCGCAATATCGGCCGCGCTCGAGAACTGCAATTGCTGCGCACTGAAGGCGGGCACGTTGCTGCTGTCTTCCGCTGCGCCAGGTGCAGACCTGGTCGCCGTTGCTGTGAGGACCTTGATGGCATCGGTCAGCGCTTCGACTGCTGGCAGCTTGCCTGCCTCACCTTCGCCCTCGAATCGGGCATGGTGTTTTTGCGCCGTCTCAGCCAGTTGTCGCTGCTTCTCAGCACTGTCAACCAGTTGCTTCACTCCGCCGCGCAAGTCGAGTTGCTCCCCCATGCTGTTTTCGGTCGAGATCAGCAAACCTTGTCCTGCACGTAGTGCCGCGCTTTGCCGGGTCTTCAGTTCGAAGCCTTCTCCGGTAGGCACCAGGCGTCTATTGTCGGTCTGCTGGCGCAAGGCACCCAGATTGAGTTCGCTGGCACCATCGTGGGCATCGGAGTGCTGTTGCAGCGATGCGCGCGACTGGCCAGGCGTGTCGTCGAACACCAGTTGCTGGTAGCCGCCAGTGCCGCTTTGACTCGTCCCCATGGCCTGGGTCTTGATGCCCGAGAGAACCGCTGCGTGGCCGTGGGGACCACTGCTTCCGGCGAACCAGGGCGGGGCGTTGCCGGTGGCGGCACCGGCACCTTGAACAGCCCGGTTGCCTTGAGCGTTGTCCTGGCCTCGGCCGTTATAGAGTGTGCCGATCACGACGGGACGATCAATGTCGCCCTCGATGAAATCGATCAGCACCTCTTGGCCGACGCGGGGTAACGCGTGCCCGCCCCAGTTTGCACCCGCCGTCGGTGCCAGTCCTGCCACTACCCGCACCCAGGTGCCAGAGGCTTCATTGGCAGGTGCGCCACTGTGGCCGCCACGGGAGGGCGAACTCAGTCTGCTGTGGCTGCGCTCGCCACGCTGCCAATGAAACTGTACTCGCACGCGGTGGTCGCGATCGGTGTGCACCGCTTGTCCTCGGATACCGACCACGACGGCCGTCTGCTGACCAGTGACTGTAGGTTTGGCATACAGGGCCTGGCCGTCAGGGGTGGTGAGCAAAGTGCGATAAGGAATGTTGTATGGGATGGCTTCGAAACGATTGCGATACACCGGGCGCACCTCGCCGTTGCCAGGCATCAGCGCAGCATCCAGGAGGCTGCTGTGGTGTTCTTCTTCAGGCAGCACAGCTTGGCCCAAGAGCTTCATCACGTCTGCCTTGAGATCGGCGCGAAGATTGTTGTGAGCCTGGTGGACGACTCTCATCAAGACGAAGCGATCGTCCTCTCTGCCGTCATGCTCGGGATGACCATTCAGCTTGAAGGTCGTACCGGGAGAGAAACTGCGCACCGTGCCGGCCCCCGTGAAGATCTGGTTGTGGGCTTCAATGGCTTGCATCCGCATGTTGGCCTGACGGTCGGCTTGGGCGCGGTTTTCGTTGGCATAGATGCCAGGCGCATCGCGGCTGGCCAGCACCAGGCCTGCAGATCCCGGTTGAACTGGCGTGGCACTGGTGGCCTCGCGTACGCTGGCTTGCCGATAGTCCCAGGTGAGAATCTCCACCGAGTTTGTCTGCCAGCGGTCCAGACTGCGCCAGCGATCAATGCTGTCTTGTGCCATCACGGCACTGGCTTGAGTGAACTGGACGTCCGCGCGCGCATTGCTCTGGAAGCTGGCGTTGTGATCGGCGATGACTACGGTATGCGCGCCCAGGCTGGGGCTGTTGCTTACCCCGGCATGTTCCACGTAGTAGAACATGCCTTCCTCGCTCAACAGGCGGCTGATGAAGGCCAGATCGGATTCCTGATATTGCGTGACCAGGCTGCGCCGGGCGTACACCCTGGTGTCGCGCAGATCCATGCGCCATTGGGGTTGCAGCTTGCCTTGGCCCTGGTAGTCGCGCAAGACGGCATCGATGATCTCAGGTACGGTCAAGTCTTGATAAACCCTGCTGTCACGGCGATAGCGCAAGAATGCCAGCCAGGGTTCGATGGTCAGGAGATAACGCGCCATTCCACCATTGGCCTCTTGCAGTCGGCATTGCGTAACGTGGCCATGGAAATGGCGTGGTTTCGCATCGCTCTGCAAGATCAGCAATACCGGCTGAGCGATGAACTTGCGCAAGGAAAGATGTGCGTCGAGACTGAGGCAGGAGAGTTGCAGGCGGTATCCAGCGATGGCTTCATCGATATCGTAGCCATCCAGGTCCGGGCCGATGCATTCGACGGCCTGGAATTTTTCGGCCATGAGTTCATCTGAGTTCACATCGCTGCTTGGCGAAGTGAGCAGACGCATCACGCGCGAAGCTGGTGGCCAGGCACCAGCAAAGGAGTCGGAGAGAGTCGTCATCATCACGGAAGGGTTGTGTCGGCATTTTTGGGAATGCGACTTGACCAGCATCCGGACACTGAGGTCACTGGCCTATGCACGCAGACTCAAAACTGGGCGATAGATCAGGTGCCTGAGGCCGGGTTCCCGGCTCCGTGAAAATGACTATTAGAGTTTATTAGTGGACTACTATGGGATACAAGATTGGAGAAATCAGACAACTCCCCCTCAGCAGGGGAGGCTTAAGGAAACATCACATCAGGGACAAAATTCGTGATTGATTTTTCAGTTGGCGGCCAAGGGAAATGTCACCAGATGCGTCACATCCAACCGGATCCCTATCCATTCCCCCACCGCATGATCGTGATGCGAAGGCACCAGCGAGAGCAGTTGCTGGCCGTTCTCCAGCGCCAGGGTGTAGAGGAATTCCGCGCCCCGGAATGACTTGCGTACCACCTGCGCCTTGAAGGGGGACGCATCGTCGTGCATGACGTCGTCGGCCCGCAGCAATACATCGACCTGCGCGGCGCTGGCATCGCGTCCGCTTTCCACCGGCAGTCCGCGCAACAGGCCTGCTGCGGTCTGGACGCTGATCTCGCCTTGTACCCCGGCATCCGCTGCAGCCTGCACCTCCCCGCGCAGCAACACCCCATGTCCGATGAAATCCGCCGCAAAGCGGGTGGCCGGACGATGGTAGAGCGCGTAAGGCGTATCCCACTGTTCCAATCGGCCGTGCCGCATCACCCCCACCACATCGGCCACCGCAAAGGCTTCCAGCTGATCGTGCGTGACCATCAGGGCGGTGGTGCCGGTGCGCTTGAGGATGTCGCGCACGTCGTGTGCCAGGCGTTCGCGCAGTTCCACATCCAGGCTCGAAAACGGTTCGTCCAGCAACAGCAGGCGCGGCTGCGGTGCCAGCGCGCGCGCCAGGGCGATGCGCTGCTGCTGGCCACCGGACAGCTGGTGCGGGAATTTGCTGCCGGCCTCAGGCAGGCCGACCAGGGCCAGCATCTGCGTGACGATCTGTTCCCGCTGCGCACGCGCCATGCCGCGCAAGCCAAAGCCGATATTGGCCGCCACATCCAGATGCGGAAACAGCGCGAAATCCTGGAACACCATCCCGATGCGCCGCGCCTCGGCCGGCACGCGCACGCCATCACCTTCCAGCAATGCTCCGTCGAGCCGGATGCGGCCCGACTGCGCCGGTTCCAGCCCGGCCACGGCGCGCAGCAGGCTGGTCTTGCCACTGCCGGAGGGGCCGATCAGGGCCCCCAGCTCGCCCGGCTGCAGGCGCAGCGAGACGGCATCGACGGCCGCCTGGGCGCTGCGGGGATAACGGATACTGACGTGATCGACTTCCAGAAACATGGGCAGGCTCGATGAAATGGTTACAATTCGCGTTTGTCTCGGAGTGCGCAGTGTAGCGCATGGACCGCCGACTTCCCCTGGCAATTCTTTATTGGGCCGTTCCCGTTTATGCACATCATCGGTTTGCTCGCTGTCCTGATCGCTTTGCCGCTCTTCGGCATCCTCGCTGCCTGGTTCGGGCTGGATGCGGCCGGCATCGACAACCTGCGCCAGCAGATGCAGACCGTCTTGCCCGGCTACCTGGCCACCTCCGGCTGGCTGGCGCTGATGGTGCCGCTGGGCGTGGTCCTCGTCGGTGGTGCAGCGGCGGTGACGGTGAGCCTGTTCGAGTTTCGCGGACGGCGCTGGCTGTCCTGGGCGCTGCTGTTGCCGATGGCCATGCCGGCCTACGTGTCGGCCTATGCCTATACCGATTTCCTGCAATACGCGGGGGCCGTGCAGAGCACGCTGCGCGGCTGGTTCCCGGGCTGGCGCATGGATGTGCGCGGCTTGCCGGGGGCGGTGTGCATGTTCGTCTTCACGCTCTATCCCTATGCCTACCTGCTGGCGCGCAATGCGCTCTCCGAGCGCGGCATGCACCTGATGGAGGCTGCCCGCATGCTGGGCACGCCGCTGTCCGAACGCATCCGGCGCGTGGCCTTGCCGCTGGCGCGTCCGGCCCTGGCGGCCGGGGCGGCGCTGGCGCTCATGGAAACGCTGGCCGATTACGGTGTCTCGGCCTACTTCGGCCTGACCACTTTCACCACCGGCATCTACAAGGCCTGGGTTGTATTGGATGACCGCATTGCCGCCGCCCAGTACGCGTCGCTGCTGCTGCTCTTCGTGTCGGTGCTGCTGTGGCTGGAGCGGCGCGAACAGGGCCGCATGCGCTTTGCGGCCACACGCGGTGCGCGCGGCAGCGAGGGAGCGGAGGCGCGCCTGCCGCAATTGACCGGCGCGCAGACGCTGGCGGCCTGGGCGGTGTGCGGCTTGCCGGTGGTGCTGGGCTTCGTGCTGCCGGTGGCGATCCTGTTGCAGTTGTGGGCCGGGCAGTGGGGCAGCAGCGACGCCGCCATGCCCGCTTTCGATCTGGCCCGCTATGTCGGCTGGGTGTGGAACAGCTTCCGCTTCGGCGGCATGGCGGCGCTGGCGGCCATCGTGCTGGCGCTTGGCCTGTGCTTCGAGCTGCGCGGCGCGCACCTGCCGCGCCTGCAGGGGCTGGTGCTGCGCCTGACCGCTCGCCTGGCCGGCATGGGCTATGCCATTCCCGGGTCGGTCATCGCAGTGGGCATCCTGCTGCCGGTGGCCTGGCTGCAGGCGCTGTGGCCGGCGGCGGGGCTGGGTGTGCTGCTCACGGCCAGCTCGCTGGGCGTGATCTATGCGTATCTGGTACGCTTCACGGCGGTTGCGGTGCAGTCGGTGGAGTCCGGCTACACCCGTATTCCGGCCAGTCTCGACGAAGCGGCGCGCACCTTGGGCAGTTCGCGCGCAGTGATTGCCTGGCGCCTGCACATGCCGCTGTTGTGGCGCTCGCTGGCGGTGGCGGCACTGATGGTGTTCGTCGATGTGGTCAAGGAGTTGCCGGCGACCTTGCTGCTGCGTCCCTTCGATACCGATACCCTGGCCGTGATTGCACACAACCTGGCGCGCGACGAGCGCCTGGGCGAGGCGGCCTTGCCGGCCTTGTCCATCGTGCTGGTGGGGCTGGCACCGGTGCTGCTGGTGATGCGGGCACTCGATGGCCGGCGCCGCACGGACTTGCAAAGCGCGCTTCCGCCCGCATAACCCAAGCACGCAAAGACCAACAATGGGCGTGGCCAGGGGGCTGCGGCCACTCTCTGGAGAAACCATGAGCCAATACGATTACGACCTCTTCACCATCGGCGGCGGTTCCGGTGGCGTGCGCGCAGCGCGCTTCGCCGGCCAGGCCGGGGCCCGCGTCGGGCTGGCCGAGAAGGGCGATCTGGGCGGCACCTGCGTCAACGTCGGCTGCATCCCCAAGAAGCTGATGTCCTACAGCGCCCATTTCCACGAGGATTTCGCCGATGCCGCCGGTTACGGCTGGACCTTGCACAGCGAACCCACCTTCGACTGGCCGGCCCTGATCGCCAACAAGGACCGCGAGATCACGCACCTGAACGGCATCTACCAGCGTCTGCTCGATGGCGCCAACGTGAGCCTGCATCGTGGCTTCGCCACGGTGGAAGATGCGCATACGGTCAGCGTGGAAGGCAAGCGTTTCACCGCCCGCCACATCCTGGTGGCCACCGGCGGCCATCCCGACAAGCCGCAGATCCCGGGCAGCGAGCTGGGCATCACCTCGGACGATTTCTTCCACCTGAAGAGTCTGCCGAAACGTGCGGTGGTGCTGGGCGGCGGCTACATCGCCGTGGAACTGGCGTCCATCCTCAATGGCCTGGGCAGCGACGTGACGCTGGTGTATCGCCGCGAGCGCCTGTTGCGCAACATGGATGCCGACCTGGGCATCCACCTGGCCGATGAAATGGCCAAGAAGGGCATCCGCCTGGTATTCAATGCCAGCATCGCGGCCATCGAAGGACCGCATGCGGCCGAAGACAGCGTCAAGCAGGTGCGCCTGACCAATGGCGAAACCGTGGCGGCGGAGTGCGTGCTGTTTGCCACCGGGCGTACGCCCAATACACGCGGGCTGGGGCTGGAGCAGGCCGGCGTCGCCTTGAAGGAAAACGGCGCCGTGGTGGTCAATGAGAATTTCGAGAGCAACGTGCCATCGATTCTCGCCGTGGGCGACGTAATCGACCGCGTGGCCCTGACACCGGTGGCGCTGGCCGAAGCGATGGTGGTGGTGGCGCGCCTGTTCGGCAAGGGCGAGCGCGTGATGTCCTACCAGAACATTCCGACAGCGGTGTTCAGTCATCCCAATGTGGGCACCGTGGGACTGACCGAAGAACAGGCGCGAAAAGCCCATGGTGAAGTAAAAATCTTCAAGACCGACTTCAAGCCGCTCAAGAACACCCTCTCGCGCAATACCGAACGCACCTTCATGAAGCTTGTGGTCGATGCGCAGACCGACAAGGTGCTCGGCGTGCACATGGTCGGCGGCGATGCCGGTGAAGTCATCCAGGGCTTTGCCGTAGCCCTGCAATGCGGTGCCACCAAGGCGCAGTTCGATGCCACCATCGGCATTCATCCGACCTCCGCCGAAGAGTTCGTGACGATGCGCACGCCGGTGGCCTGAGGCCGCCGTCTTCTGCAAGCGGTACCCAAAGAACGGAAAAAAACGGGGATGCCAAGGCATCCCCGTTTTGCTTGCATCATGCCCCGCGAAGCACGCTCACAGAATGTTCATCGCCACAGCGCATAACCGATGCGCAGTTGCGGATGATCCTTCTGGTTGTAGGTCAGCAGGCTCTCGCCATAGCCGTAGAAGTAGCTGGCCATCAGATAGCCGGCGGTACCGGGCAGCAGGCGCGAGAGCGGGTAGGTGACCTGGGTTTCGGCGCTGTACTTGCCGCCCAGTTTGCCCTTGCGCAGCATGGTCGCCACTTCCAGACCGTCGGGTTTGCCATAGGCCAGCTTCAGGTCCAGGTGGCCGCGATAGTCGGCGATGTCCGGGTTGTCGCGGGTCGGGCCGAGATAGGCATAGACCTTGGGCGCGACCTTGAAGTGATAGTCGTTGAGATTGCCGAAGTTGAAGGTCGGCTCGATGAAGTAGGTATTGATGCTGCGCGAGGCGGTGCCGTCGCGTCCATTGGACTCGTGCTCCAAGCCGGTGGCGATGCCGATGCGGCTGAAGACGCGGTTCTGTATGCCCACATCCGGCAGGTAGTAATACAGGCTGGGGCGATAGCTGGTATCGCGGAAGGGGGCCGAGGGGGCCGACAGGTCCCACAGCGAGAACTGCGTGTAGCCCAGGTAGAGATTGTCCAGCAGGCCGCGCGAGCGCGGATCGTCCGGCACGAACACGCGGAACTTGAAGCTGAGCTGGAAGCGCGCATTGGTATCACCATTGTTGTGCCCCACCGTGAAATACATCGGCTCATTGAAGGACAGCCGGCGACTGTTGGAGAGGATGTCCTCGGCTGCCGGTGCGCTGTCGATGGGCGAGGCATTGGCACCCGGCGTAAATACCGTGGCCGAAGGGGCCACCGGCGCGACCTTGCTGGTCGAATCGGCCAGCGGCGTGTTGATCAGGTCGGGCGATTCCGGCAAGGGCCCCAGCGACGGATCCGGGCGTACCACCGCCACCAGCACCGGCGAAGCATCCATGCCGATCGGTTCGATACGCACCATGCCGCGCAGGCGGCGCGGCAGTTCGCCGCGATAGCGCACCTTGCGGAACTCACCTTGCTTCAGGGTCAGGCTGTCTTCGCCATCGACGCGCTGCAGGGCGATCTGCTGCGGCGGAATCATGTCGGCCGAGGCCGCCACCAGCAGCGTGGCGGGCAACTGATAAGTGCGCTGGGCCTGCTCGTCCTCGGACACCAGCAGCGTCAGCTCCAGTGGCTTGGTGGCATCGATGCGCTTGGGTGGTTGCACCATCGAAATGCCGGCATGCGCCGGGGCGGCCAGCCACAGCGGCGCGGCCACACCGCACAAGGCCAGCGCCACGCGGCGCGACAGACGGGTACGGGCCGGCAGGCCGTCCTGGTGCGGATGCAGACGGGAGTGGGGTAAGTTCAGCATGTTGTCCTTGTTGTCGATTTGTTGTGTTTTGTTGTCGTTTTGCAGCTTGTTCGGTGGCGTGCAGGCGCGAAGGGCGGCCGGGAGAGGCCGGGCGCACGTCGGGCGGCGATGCGCGGACTGCCGTGACAAGAGATCAGCGGCGCTCCATAAAGTTGCCATTTCATCGATATCTTCTGACCTCCGTATGCCTTTGGGAGGCGCAATCCTGACCAAATGATCAATTTGGCATGCGGTTGGTCACGAAATGTTGTTTGTTTGCCTCGGTCGGGCAACGTTTGGTCGACGGAAAATGCCATTGTGACAACGGGTATTTCCTGATTGTGTGACAATGCGCCGCCCCCTAAGCTTGATGACAGGTCATCCATCTTGCCAAGCTGTTTGCCGGGGCGGGACGTGCCGGTGCGTGCGCGCACCGAATCACCTGCCTTCCAGCGACCTTCGCTCAATCGCCGTTTTTCACAGGCATCACTCTTCGCCATGCTCATCGCCAACTACGACAAGCCGCTGGTGGTCGTTTCCCTGCTGGTGGCCATCCTCGCCTCCTATACGGCGCTGGACATGGCCGAGCGCATCAACACCACAAGCCATCTGCATTCGCGTGCCGCACGCTTCTGGCTTGCCGGTGGTGCAGTGGCCATGGGGCTGGGGATCTGGTCGATGCATTTCATCGGCATGCTGGCTTTCCGGCTGCCCATTGCGCTGGGCTACGATGTCTGGATCACTACGCTCTCGCTGCTCATCGCCATCGCCACCTCGGGCTATGCGCTGTGGATCGTCACCCGCAGCGAATTGCCGCTGCGGCGGCTGTTCGGCAGCGCCTTGCTGATGGGGACCGGCATTGCCGGCATGCATTACACCGGCATGGCCGCCATGCGCATGACGCCGGGCATCGATTACGACCTGGTGCTGTTCATCGCTTCCATCCTGATCGCCGTAGCGGCGTCGGCGGCAGCGCTGTGGATCGCCTTCAGCCTGCGCCGCAATACCCCTTACGTGAAAGCCGCGCGCGCCGGCGCTTCGGTGGTGATGGGCGTGGCCATTGTCGGCATGCATTACACCGGCATGGCGGCCGCCACTTTCCCCAACGGTTCGGTGTGCCTGTCGGCACGCGAGGGCGTGGGGACCGGCTGGCTGGCGATCCTGGTCATCGTGGTCACGCTGGCGGTGCTGAGCATCGCCTTGCTGACCTCGGTGCTGGATGCGCGGCTGGAGTCGCGTACCGCCAAGCTGGCACGCTCGCTGGCCGAAGCCAATGAAGAATTGACGCAGATGGTGCTGCACGACCATCTCACCAAGCTGCCCAACCGCACCCTGCTGGAAGACCGTCTGAGCCAGGCCATCAACAAGGCCGCACGCAGCCAGGGACATTTCGCGCTGATGTTCATGGATCTGGATGGCTTCAAGGCCATCAACGACTCGCTCGGCCACCATGTGGGCGACCGCATGCTGGTGGAGGTGGCGCAGCGCCTGACCGGTGCCATGCGCGCACACGATACGGTGGCGCGGCTGGGTGGCGACGAATTCGTGATCCTGGTGGAACTGGCGCAGCCGGAAGACGCCATGCCGGTGGCCGAGAAGCTGGTGGAAGTGGTCAACCTGCCGTTCCGCCTGGCCGAGCAGGACCTGCGCGTGTCAGCCAGCGTGGGCATCGCCATCTATCCGGAGGACGGGGCCACGCGCCACGACCTGGTCATCAACGCCGACGCCGCCATGTATCACACCAAGCGCGCCGGCCGCAACGGCTACAACTTCTTCGAACCGTCCATGAATGCCAATGCGCATCATCAGCTGCAGTGGCTGCAGGACCTGCGGGTAGCGTTGGAGCGCAAGCAATTCCGGCTGGTCTACCAGCCCAAGTTCAGCCTGCTTGATGGTCCGGTGCTGGGGGCCGAGGCGCTGCTGCGCTGGCAGCATCCGCAACGCGGGCTGGTGGGGCCGGATGAGTTCATCGGCCTGGCCGAGCGTTCCGGCCTGATCATCCCGATCGGGGCCTGGGTGCTGGATGAAGCCTGTCGCCAGATGCATGAGTGGCTGACCCTGGGCTATGCCGACTGGAAGATTGCGGTGAATCTTTCGCCGGTGCAGTTTGCCGATCCGCATCTGCTGGACGTGGTGCGTGCTGCCCTGGAGAAACATCAGCTGCCGCCGTCCTGCCTGACGCTGGAGGTGACCGAGTCGACCGCCATGAACAATACCGAGCAGAGCCTGCAGACGCTGCAGCAGATTGCCGACCTGGGCGTGGAGATCTCCATCGACGATTTCGGCACCGGCTACTCCAGCCTGCTGTACCTGAAGCGCCTGCCGGCCAACGAACTGAAGATCGATCGCGGCTTCGTGCGCGACCTCAGCGAAGGCACCGAGGATGCCGCCATCGTATCGGCCATCGTGGCCCTGGGGCGCACGCTGAATCTGCGCATCGTCGCCGAAGGCGTGGAGACCGAGCGCCAGCAGGAGTTCCTGCACCAGGTCGGATGCGACGCCATGCAGGGCTATCTGCTGGGACGGCCGATGGCGCCGGACCTGTTCCTGCAGACCATGCGCGACCATGCCGCCGAGCACAAGACGGCGGCCTGAATTCACAAATTGGCTGTGGCATCGCCTGCTATTCCTCGAATTGGAGAAGCGCGCTTGATGCAAAGATCACGACATAGGGAAACGCAAGGAAAGTGAGCGTTTCAGGCAGGCTCCTGAGGGGGAGGTTGGGGCGGACGGCTCGTACTGGCGTCCGTCCCTTTTTGTTGATACCTGCTTCAAAGTGGCGTCACAGCACCTTGCCCGGATTCATCAATTGCTGCGGATCCAGCGCCTGCTTGATGGCGCGCATCAGGCGCAGTTCCACCGGTGACTTGTAGCGCAGGATCTCTTCGCGCTTCAATGCGCCCAATCCATGCTCGGCCGAGATCGAGCCGCCGAAGCGGTCCACGCTGTCATGGACCACGCGGTTGATGTCGCCCTGTCGCGCCAGGAAATCGGCATCGGGTACACCTGCCGGCGGCGAGACGTTGTAGTGCAGGTTGCCATCGCCCAGGTGGCCGAAACTGACCATGCGGCAACCCGGTGCGGCCTGCTGCACCAGGGTATCGGTCACTTCCATGAATTCGGCGATGCGCGAGATCGGCACCGAGATGTCGTGCTTGATGTTCTTGCCCTCGTGCGCCTGTGCCATCGAGATGCTTTCACGCAGTCGCCACAAGGCCCTGGACTGGGCCAGCGAGGCGGCGATCACGGCATCGTCCACCAAGCCCTGTTCAAGGGCCTCGCCAATCAGGGTTTCAAAAATCGCCCGGGCGTAGTCTTCGGATTCGTTGTCCGACAGTTCCAGCAGCACGTATTGCGGATGCGGCTGGCTGAAGGGCAGGCGTTGGTCGGGGAAGTGCTTGCAGACCAGCTGCAGGCAGAAGTGCGACATCAGCTCGAAACCGGTCAAGGCCGAACCACAGCGCGCTTGCGCCTGCAGCAGCAGTTGCAGCGCCTGCGCCGGGGATTGCAGCGCTACCAGAGCAGTCAGTTGCGCGCGCGGTTGCGGGAACAGTTTGACCACTGCCGCAGTGATGATACCCAGCGTGCCTTCCGCGCCGATGAAAAGATCGCGCAGGTCGTAGCCGGTATTGTCCTTGCGCAAGCCCTTGAGGCTGCTCATGATCTCGCCCGCGGCCGTCACCACTTCCAGCCCCAGGCACAGCTCGCGCGTATTGCCATAGCGCAGCACGCCGGTGCCGCCGGCATTGGTGGAAAGATTGCCGCCGATGGTGCAGCTGCCTTCGGCCGCCAGCGACAGCGGGAACAGGCGGTCCACCGCCGCCGCCTGCTCCTGCAGGTGCTGCAGCACGCAGCCGGCTTCCACCGTCATCGTATTGTTGACCGGGTCCACCGCACGGATACGGTTCAGGCGACGCAGCGAGAGCACCACGGCATTGCCCTGCTGGTCGGGCACGCTGCCCAGCACCAGGCCGGTGTTGCCCCCTTGCGGCACCAGCGGGATGCCATGGTGCGCGCACAGTTGCACCAGCGCCGCCACTTCGGCCGTATCAGCCGGGCGTAATACGGCCAGGGCACGGCCGGTGTAGCGGCCACGCTGGTCGGTCAGGTAGCCGGCGGTGTCGGCGGCATCGGTGAGGACATGGGCAGCACCGATGGCGGTACGGCAGGCAGCGAGAAAGTCGGTCATGAAAGCGAAACGCGCCACGTGCAGTGGCGCGCCCTATCGATGTGGGGAAGCGGTGCGTATTACTGGGAGGCCTTCTGGATCGCCTGGCGGGCAATTTCCTTGGCGGCCTTCTTGAACGGATGCAAATACGCCAGTGCGCAGACGAAATACAACGTGGTCAGCGCCACTTCGACCCAGGCCAGCAGCACCGAGGCATGGACGCTGTCGCTGGTGGCGCGCACCAGGCCTTCCGCCAGGTACACCAGGATCAGCATGGACGACCATTGCAGCGTGTAGACATCGCGCTTCAATACCCCGCGCAGCGGCAGCAGCAAAGGCACGACCTTGAGCACCATCCACGAACCGCCCGGTCGCAGCGGGGCCAGCACCAGTTCCCACGCCAGACAGAGCAGGATCAGGGCGATCAGGCTGGAACTGGCTCCGAGGTGGAAGTAGCGCGCACTGCTGTTCATGATGGTCTCCGTAATTTGATGGCGTTTTCTGCCAGCCGTTTGCCCAGCGCGATGGCCAGGGTGCGCGAGTCGTCCGACAGCGGCTGATTGCCGTTGACGCCCGCCCAGTGGCTGGCACCGTAAGGTGTGCCGCCGCTGGAAGTATTCATCAGCTCGGGATGCGAATAGGGCAGGCCGACAATCAGCATGCCATGGTGCAGCAGGGGCAGCATCATGCTCAACAGCGTCGATTCCTGGCCGCCATGCAGGCTGCCGGTGGAGGTGAAGACGCAGGCCGGCTTGCCCGCCAGTACGCCGGAGAGCCACTGCGGCGAGGTGCCATCCCAGAAATACTTCATGGCCGCTGCCATGTTGCCGAAACGCGTGGGCGAACCCAGGGCCAGGCCATCGCATTCCGCCAGGTCGCTGGCCTCCACGTAGGGCGCGCCGGAGCTTGGCACGTCCGGTTCCACCGCTTCGGTGACGGTGGAAACCGCCGGCACGGTGCGCAGGCGGGCATCGCAGCCGGGCACGCTTTCCACGCCCTGGGCGATCAGCTCGGCCAGCTTGCGGGTGGCACCATGGCGCGAATAGTAGAGCACCAGGATGGTGGCGTTGGAGGAGGTCTGCACGGAAGTAGCGGTCGAAGAGGTCATCATGTGACTTATTATATTTCCGTTTTTTTGCTCCCAGACAGCAGGAAAAGCCTGAGTGTCCCCGCTTTTTCTTCATCTGCACCATGAGGAAGCAGAAACTTTGGGCCTGCTTTGCCTTTTTGCGGGATTTTGCTGCCCGCTTGGGCGATAATCGCCAAACTTGTCGTCTGGCCGGCAGCAAGCCTGCGCGCCGTCATGCGGCCTGATTCAACCCCGATGGGGCGGCGCATCTGCGGGTGCGGCGTCTCCGATGAAGTCGAACGGATGTCTTCTTTGCGTTTTTCCTTGTCCCGTATGCGTGGTCTGACCCGTGAGCAGTTCAGCGACCTGTTGCGCTTCGCCGGCCGGCGGCTGCGCGAGGATCGCCTGCCGCAAGTGGCCGGCAGCCTGACCTTCACCACCATCCTGTCGCTGGTGCCGATGCTGACCATCGCGCTGGCACTGTTTACGGCCTTCCCGCTGTTCTCGACCTTCCGCGCCTCGCTGGAAGCCTATTTCGTCGAGAACCTCATGCCCAAGGGCGTGGCCAACACCATCCTGGGCTACCTGAACCAGTTCGCCGCGAAGTCGGCGCGCATCTCGGCCGTGGGCGGGGTGCTCTTGATCCTGACCTCGGTGCTGACCATGTCCACCATCGAGAGCGTGTTCAACCAGATCTGGCGCGTCAAGAAGTCGCGCCCGCTGGTGCAGCGGGTGCTGGTGTACTGGGCCATCATCACGCTGGGTCCGCTGCTGATCGGGGTCTCCATCAGCGTGACCTCGTATCTGTCGACCGCCACCGGCGGCGCGGTCAAGAGCCTGCCGTGGCTGGGCGCGAGCTTTTATACGCTGGTCTCGCTGATGCTCTCCACGCTGGCCTATACGCTGCTCTACAGCACCGTGCCCAACCAGACCGTGGACTGGCGTGATGCGGCCGCCGGCGGCCTGCTGGCCGGTATCGGGCTGGAAATCGCCAAGCGGCTCTTTGCCGCCTACATCCTGCAGTTCCCGACCTACACCATGGTCTATGGCACGGTGGCGGTGCTGCCGATCTTCCTGGTGTGGATCTACATGATGTGGATGATCACGCTCTTCGGGGCGCTGCTGACGGCGGCGCTGCCGGTGGTGCGCTATGAACGCTGGTGGCATGTCCCCTCGCCGGGCGCGGAATTCATCGATGCGGTCAAGGTCCTGAAATTCCTGCACGCGGCGCGCGTGGGCGTGGAGTCGGCCGTGGTCAGCATGGAGGAGGTGCGGCGCGCCACCCGGCTGGGCCTGGGTGAATTGCAGCAACTGCTGGCGCGCATGAGCGAAGAGGGCTGGGTAGCCTCGGTCAAGCCGGAGTCGGGCAGCCGCAGCCGTCGCGGCTGGAACCGCCGCATTACCGATGACATGGATCGCTGGACCCTGGTGGCCAATCCCAGCACCATCCAGCTGGCGCGGGTGTATCGCCTGTTCGTGTTCGATCCTGCGGTACTGGCCCAGGCCGGAGAGGAAGAAGCGCTGGTGGCGCGGGTGGAAGATGCCATCAACGCCGAGCTGGCGCAGTCGCTGGAGCAGTATTGCCAGGCCGGGCGGGTGGCCGAGGAAGAAGTCGCCGCCACCGTGGCCGCCATGCCGCATGCTGCGGTGCCGCTGGAGGCGCGCCGGCGTCTGTGGGAGCGCTGATCCGACGCCAAAGCCCCCGGATCAGCCCTTGTCGGCCCTTTTATGAAGGTTTCTAAAAGGATACCTGCCCGGTGAGCATTTGCCAGTACATCACCCAATCGCCCATGAAGGAATAGAACGGATGACGGAAGGTGGCCGGCTGGTTCTTCTCCACCATGAAATGCCCGACCCAGGCAAAACCGTAGCCGCAGAACAGCGCCACCGCCAGCCACCACCACTGGTGCGTGATCAGCAGCAGCAACAGGCTCAACAGCGCCAGCGTCGATCCCAGGAAATGCAGCTGCCGGTTGACCCGGTGCGCATGCTCGCTGAGGTAGGTCGGATAGAACTCGCTGAAACTGGCGTAATGGCGTTCGGGCAGGGTAGCAGCCATGGTCTTCTCCGGAGAGTCCTGACCCTTTCAGAGTAGTCAGCGCCGCGCCCGTTTGCAATCCTTGTGCTGAAGCAAGCTTCAGCTGTAAAACGTAAATTCTGCAGGGAAATTCTGCGCAGCAGCGTCTTTGCCGGTTGCCCAAATGTCGCCCTTGCCCGTACCATGTGATTTCCAGCGCGCCAGGAGGGCCTGGAGGAGGCGTCCGCTGCGGTTGCGGGCAGGATCAGTTATCCTGTTGCCCCCATGAATTGGATTTTCCCGGCGTCATCGCCTACAGTCAAAACAGCTTCATATAACCAAACCAGGACGACATCATGAAAGTCTCTGAAATCCTCAAGGTCAAAGGCAACATCCTCTTCACCGTCACGCCGGAAACCCCGATTCAGGAGGCGGTCGCCGCCATGGCCGAGAAAGACATCGGCTCGCTGGTCGTGATGGAATACGGCGACCTGGTCGGCATGCTGACCTTCCGCGAAGTGCTGCTGACGCTGCACAAGAACGGCGGCGAACTGGGCGGCTCGACCGTGCGCAAGCACATGAACGATGCGCCCATCACCGTCACCCCGGATACCGACCTCAACGAAGTGCGCCGCATCATGCTGGAAAAGCACGCGCGCTATGTGCCGGTGATGGAAGCCCGTACCGTGCTGGGCGTGATGTCCTTCTACGACGTGGCCAAGGCGGTGCTGGATGCGCAGGGCTTCGAGAACAAGATGCTCAAGGCCTACATCCGCGACTGGCCGGCCGAGGAAGAAGAGCGCGAAGGCAACAGCTGAACGCTCTGCGCTTTCGTTTTTTGTTGGCAGCCGCCTGCCCGGTGCAGGCGGTGCCGTCATGACCGTTCCTGCTGGAGCGGTTTTTTATTGCCCGTTGCCCCTTGTCCCTTGGTATTGTTGCCAATCCTGACCCGCGCGGCGCAGACTGCGCGCTTCCTCCCTCACCTGATTGCCCATGCAAAAGAACAGCCAGTTCACGCTCTTCTCCCAACGGCGCTTCGCTCCCTTCTTCTGGACCCAGTTCCTGGGGGCCTTGAATGACAACGTGTTCAAGACGGCGCTGCTGACCATCCTCACCTATGACGCGCTGTCCTGGACGGACGTGGATCCGGGCTTGCTCAACAACCTCATCCCGGGTTTGTTCATCCTGCCGTTCTTCCTGTTTTCGGCCACCTCCGGCCAGCTCTCCGACAAGCTGGAAAAGGGCAGGGTGGCACGCTTCGTCAAGCTGCTCGAAATCGCCATCATGTGCGTGGCCGCCTATGGCTGGATGACGCATCACCTGTGGCTGCTGATCGCCGCCGTGATCGGCATGGGTGTTCATTCGACCCTGTTCGGGCCGGTGAAATACGCCTACCTGCCCCAGCAGTTGAAGCGCGATGAGCTGGTCGGGGGCAATGGCCTGATCGAAATGGGCACCTTCGTCGGCATCCTGCTGGGGGAAATCCTGGGCGCGGTGCTGGTGGTGCACAAGCCCTGGGGCCTGCACCTGGTGGCCGGGATCACCATCGGTATCGCCGTGCTGGGCTGGCTGGCCAGCCTGCGCATTCCGCTTTCTCCGGCCCCGGTGCCGGACCTGAAGGTGAACTGGAATCCCTTCACCGAAACCGTGCGCAACCTCGGTTATTCGCGCCGCAACCGGCCGGTGTTCCTGTCGCTGCTGGGCAATTCCTGGTTCTGGTTCTACGGGGCCATCATGCTGGCGCAATTCCCCGTCTATGCGAAGAACTACCTGCATGGCGACCACAGCGTCTTCGTGCTGCTGCTGGCGGTGTTCTCGGTCGGCATCGGTGCCGGTTCGCTGCTGTGCGAGCGGCTTTCCGGGCACAAGGTGGAAATCGGGCTGGTGCCCTTTGGTTCGATCGGCTTGTCGGTGTTCGGACTGGAGCTGTATTTCGCCAGCCAGGCCTATGTCACGCCGTCGGCCATGCTGGACCTGGGCGGCTTCCTGGCGCAGGGCGGCAGCTGGCGCATCCTGTTCGATTGCCTGGGCATCGGTCTGTTCGGCGGCTTGTACATCGTGCCGTTGTTTGCGCTCATCCAGACCCGCTGCGACCCGGCTCACGTCTCGCGCACCATCGCCGGGATGAACATCATGAATGCGCTGTTCATGGTGGTCTCGGCCGTCGTGGCGATGGTGTTGCTCAAGGCCGGGCTGACGATCCCGCAGATCTTCCTGGCCACGGCCATCATGAACGGCGTGGTGGCGGTCTACATCTTCTCGCTGGTGCCGGAATTCCTGATCCGCTTCCTGGCCTGGATCCTGATCCACACCTTTTATCGGGTGCGCATCATCAACGGGCAGGCCATTCCTGATGAAGGACCGGCCGTGCTGGTGTGCAATCACGTGAGCTATGTCGACGCGATTGCCATCATGGCCGCCAGCCCGCGTCCGGTGCGCTTCGTCATGGATCACCAGATATTCAGGATTCCGGTGATGTCCTGGCTGTTCCGCAACGTGCGGGCCATCCCGATCGCACCGGTCAAGGAAGATCCCTGGCTGACCGAAAAGGCCTTCGTCGATATCGCCCAGGCCTTGCATGAGGGTGAACTGGTGTGCATCTTCCCGGAAGGCAAGCTGACCCGCGATGGCGAATTGAATCCCTTCAAGGGCGGCGTGCAGAAGATCATCGACCGCAGCCCGGTGCCGGTCCTGCCCATGGCTTTGCGCGGGCTGTGGGGCAGCCTGTTCTCGCGCGACCCCAGCAATCCGGTGGCACGCACCTTCAAGCGCGGGCTGTTCTCGCGGCTGGAACTGGCGGTCGGTGAGCCGATTGCGCCCGACGCCGTGAGCCCGGAAGGGCTGCAGGAGCAGGTCCGGGCGCTGCGCGGCGACTGGAAATAAGCCTGCCTGAGGGGGAGCCTGCGGCCTGGGGCGGCTCGTCGGCATCGGCCGAGGCTGGTAGAATCGCGGCTTCCCCTATTTTTGCGCGAATTCCATCATGTCCGGCAATACCTTCGGCACGCTCTTCACCGTCACCACCTTCGGCGAATCCCACGGCCCGGCCATCGGCTGCGTGATCGATGGCTGCCCCCCGGGCATGACGCTGTCCGAAGCCGACATCCAGCCCGAACTGGACCGCCGCCGTCCCGGCACCTCGCGCCACGTGACCCAGCGCCAGGAGCCGGATACGGTGGAGATCCTCTCCGGCGTCTATGAAGGCAAGACCACCGGCACCCCCATCGCGCTGCTGATCCGCAACCAGGACCAGCGCAGCAAGGATTACGGCAACATCCTCGATACCTTCCGTCCTGGCCATGCCGACTACACCTACTGGCACAAGTACGGCATCCGCGATCCGCGCGGCGGCGGCCGTTCTTCGGCGCGCCTGACCGCCCCGGTAGTGGGTGCGGCGGCCATCGCCAAGAAGTGGCTGTTCGAGAAATACGGCACCACCTTCAAGGGCTGCATGAGCCAGCTGGGCGAGATCGCGATTCCCTTCGAATCCTGGGAGCACGTGCCCAACAACCCCTTCTTCGCCGCCAACGCCAGCATCATCGAACGCCTGGAAGACTACATGGATGGCCTGCGCAAGGAGGGCGATTCCATCGGCGCGCGCATCGACGTGGTGGCACAGAACGTGCCGGTGGGTTTGGGCGAACCACTGTATGACAAGCTCGATGCCGAGATCGCCTACGCGCTCATGGGCATCAATGCCGTCAAGGGGGTGGAGATTGGTGCAGGTTTCGCTGCGGTGGCGCAGAAGGGTTCCGAGCACGGCGACGCGCTGACCCCGGAAGGTTTCGTCGGCAACAACGCCGGCGGCATCCTGGGCGGCATCTCGACCGGGCAGGACATCACGGCGTCCATCGCCATCAAGCCGACCTCCAGCATCCGCACGCCGCGCCCGTCCATCGACAAGAACGGCGAGCCAATCTCGGTGGAAACCTTCGGCCGCCACGATCCCTGCGTGGGCATTCGCGCTACTCCCATTGCCGAAGCCATGCTGGCCCTTGTGCTGATGGATCACGCCCTGCGTCATCGCGCACAATGCGGCGATGTGAAGGTTGAGACGCCGGCCCTGCGCTGAGCGGCCGGAAAGTCCTGCCAGGAAGCCGGCCATCGCACATGCGGTCGCCGGTTTTTTCTTGTCTGAAACAATTTGCAAAGAGCCGGGTCGAAGCGGCTCACGGCTGACTGACGGCAACACGCACGCCAGCAGACCGGGACCCGAGATCAATATCAATTACTCAATGGAGGCGGGCATGGTGCTCAAACCTATCGTCAAGAACAGTCTGCTGGCTGCAGCCCTGGTGGGGCTGGTGGCTTGCGAAACCGTACAAACCACGCAGGGCGGCGCAGTCGGCATCGATCGCAAGCAGCAGATGCTGGTGTCCTCGGCCGAGATGGAAGCCTCCTCGGCCAAGGAATACGCCCAGGTACTGGCCGAAGCCAAGAGTAAGGGCCTGCTCAACCGCAATGCCGCCCAGGCGCAGCGCGTGCGTACCATCGCCAACCGCCTGATTCCGCAGACCGGCGTGTTCCGTCCGGATGCGTTGAAGTGGAACTGGGAAGTCAACGTGCTGACCTCGGATGAGACCAATGCCTGGTGCATGCCGGGCGGCAAGATCGCGGTCTATACCGGCCTGATCGACAAGCTCAAGATCACCGACGACGAACTGGCGGCCGTGATGGGCCACGAGATCGCCCACGCCCTGCGCGAGCACGCCCGCGAGCGCGCTTCGCAGCAGGTGGTGGCCAATTCCGCCATTTCCATTGGTGCCGCGCTGTTGGGCCTGGGCGATGTCGGCAAGCAGGGCGGCCAATACCTGTACATGGGCCTGATGGGCTTGCCCAATTCGCGCGCCAACGAAACCGAAGCCGATCGCATCGGCGTGGAACTGGCCGCGCGCGGCGGCTATGACCCCAAGGCCGCCGTCACGCTGTGGCAGAAGATGGCCAGCCTGGGCGGCGATGAGCCGATGAAGTTCATGTCCACCCACCCCTCCAGCAGCGAGCGCATCGCCGACCTGACGGTCTACGCCCAGCGCGTGGAGCCGCTGTACCAGCAGACCCGCAAGCGCTGATCCCGGCGTTTTCGGGAAAGACCGAACCGGCATTGTTTCCTGCACGGAAGAAATGCCGGTTTTTTCATGTCTGCCGCAAGTTCTGCGTTTTTTCTGCTGCCTTGCAGCATTATTCCCTGTTGCTGCGACGCGGCGGAAAACACGGCAGGGAGGTCAGACCTGTCGCTTTATGGCATAATCAAACGCTATTTTTCCCGTTCAGCATCCCTTTCTCGTTTCCGCCGGACCGCAACATGCTCAAGACGCTCTACGACAAACTCTGGGAGTCGCACGTCGTTCATACGGAAGATGACGGTACCGCCATCCTGTATATCGACCGCCACCTGCTCCATGAAGTGACCAGCCCGCAAGCCTTCGAAGGCCTCAAGCTAGCCGGTCGCCAACCCTGGCGGAACTCGGCCAACCTGATGGTGGCGGACCACAACGTCCCCACCACTGACCGCGCCCAAGGCATCGCCGACCCGATCTCGCGCCTGCAGGTCGAAACGCTGGATGGCAATGCAAAAGAATTCAGCCTGACGTACTTCGGCATGAACGACAAGCGTCAAGGCATCGTGCACGTGATCGGCCCTGAGCAAGGTGCCACGCTGCCGGGCATGACGGTGGTCTGCGGCGACTCGCACACCTCCACCCACGGCGCGTTCGCCGCGCTGGCCCATGGTATCGGCACCTCCGAAGTCGAACACGTGCTGGCCACGCAGACTTTGCTGGCGCGCAAGTCCAAGGCCATGCTGGTGCAGGTCGACGGCGCGCTGCCGGCCGGCGTCACCGCCAAGGACATCGTGCTGGCCGTGATCGGCAAGATCGGTACCGCAGGCGGTACCGGCTACGCCATCGAATTCGCCGGGTCGACCATCCGTTCGCTGTCCATGGAAGGCCGCATGACGGTCTGCAACATGGCCATCGAAGCGGGTGCGCGTGCCGGCATGGTGGCCTTCGACGACACCACCCTGGAATACCTGAAGGGCCGTCCCTTCTCGCCCTCCGGCCCGCACTGGGAGCGCGCCGTGTCGTACTGGCGCACCCTGCATTCGGACCAGGGCGCCAAGTTCGACCTGGTCGTGACCCTGAATGCCGCCGAGATCAAGCCGCAAGTCACCTGGGGCACCTCGCCCGAGATGGTGGTGGCGGTCGACGCTCGCGTCCCCGATCCCGACAAGGAAAAGGACCCGACCAAGCGCGATGGCATGGAAAAGGCCTTGGCCTACATGGCCCTCAAGCCCAACACCCCCATTGAAGACATCCGCATCGACAAGGTCTTCATCGGTTCCTGTACCAATTCCCGCATCGAAGACTTGCGCGAAGCCGCCAAGGTGGTGCGTGGCAAGTTCCGCGCCTCCAACGTCAAGCTGGCGATGGTGGTGCCGGGTTCGGGCCTGGTGAAGGAACAGGCAGAACGTGAAGGTCTGGACAAGATCTTCCGCGATGCCGGCTTCGAATGGCGTGAACCGGGCTGCTCCATGTGCTTGGCCATGAATGCCGACCGCCTGGAACCGGGCGAGCGCTGCGCCTCGACCTCGAACCGCAATTTCGAAGGCCGCCAGGGCGCCGGTGGCCGTACTCACCTGGTGAGCCCGGCCATGGCCGCGGCGGCTGGCATTGCCGGTCACTTCGTGGACGTGCGTTCTCTGTAAGCACGGGCTTGTGAATCTTTTCGAGAGAATACAACCATGAAAAAAATCTCCGCTCTGGTTCTGCTGGCCGTCGCCCTGGGGGCGCTGGCTGGTTGCAATACCGTCAACGGATTCGGCAAGGATGTCGAAAAGGTCGGCGAGAAGATGCAGGACGCCAGCAAGAAATAAGCAGAAAAACGCAGGATCAGACAGTGCAAGGCTGCGGCCAGCGTGCCGCAGCTTCAGTTTTTGAACAGGAAACAGGAAGGGCAGGGCAGAGCAATCAGCATCGCCCCGCCGACCCGAGGTCAAGCTCATGAATAAATTTATCGTGCATGAAGGACTGGTAGCGCCGCTGGATCGCGCCAACGTCGATACCGATGCGATCATCCCCAAGCAATTCCTGAAGTCGATCAAGCGCAGCGGCTTCGGACCCAACCTGTTCGACGAATGGCGTTACCTGGACCATGGCGAGCCGGGCATGGACAACAGCAAGCGTCCGGTGAACCCCGATTTCGTGCTCAACCAGGAGCGCTATCAAGGGGCGTCCATCCTGCTGTCGCGCAAGAACTTCGGCTGCGGCTCCTCGCGCGAGCACGCGCCCTGGGCGCTGGACCAGTTCGGTTTCCGCGCCGTGATCGCGCCCAGCTTTGCCGACATCTTCTTCAACAACTGCTACAAGAACGGCCTGCTGCCCATCGTCCTGACCGAACAACAGGTCGATCACCTGTTCAATGAAGTCAAGGCCTTCCCGGGTTACCGCCTGGTCATCGACCTGGAAAAACAGGTCGTCAGCACCACCAATGGCAGCGAAGTCTATCCGTTCGACATCAGCGAATTCCGCAAGTACTGCCTGCTGAACGGTTTCGATGACATTGGCCTGACCCTACGCAAAGCCGACACCATTCGTGCCTACGAAGAGAAACACCTGCACGAACAGCCCTGGCTGAGCAACACGATCTGAAGAGGATCGTCGAGACAACAGCAAAGGGCGGTCAGATGGCCGCCCTTGTCGTTACTGTCGTTACTTATTCCAAGAACGTCTTCCAGCACGGCTGGAAACACTGAGAAAGAGAAGCCATGAAGATTGCTATCCTGCCGGGTGACGGCATCGGTCCCGAGATCGTCGACGAAGCCGTCCGCGTGCTCAATGCCCTGGACGAAAAGTTCGAGATGGAAACCGCCCCGGTCGGCGGCGCCGGCTATGAAGCCCACGGCCATCCGCTGCCGGACGGCACCCTGAAGCTGGCCAAGGAAGCCGATGCCATTCTCTTCGGTGCGGTCGGCGACTGGAAGTACGACAAGCTGGAACGCGCCCTGCGCCCCGAGCAAGCCATCCTGGGCCTGCGCAAGCACCTGCAGCTGTTCGCCAACTTCCGTCCGGCGATCTGCTATCCGGAACTGACCGGTGCTTCTTCCCTGAAGCCCGAACTGGTGGCCAACCTGGACATCCTGATCGTGCGCGAACTGAACGGCGACATCTATTTCGGCCAGCCGCGCGGCATGCGCGAAGCGCCGGACGGTCCGTTCAAGGGCGCACGTGAAGGTTTTGATACCATGCGCTATTCGGAACCGGAAATCCGCCGCATCGCCCACGTCGCCTTCCAGGCCGCCGCCAAGCGCGGCAAGCGCCTGTGCAGCGTGGACAAGGCCAACGTGCTGGAAACCTTCCAGTTCTGGAAAGACATCGTCACCGAGGTCGGCAAGGAATACCCGGACGTCGAGCTGTCGCACATGTACGTGGACAACGCCGCCATGCAGCTGGTGAAGGCACCGAAGAACTTCGACGTCATCGTCACCGGCAACATGTTCGGCGACATCCTCTCGGACGCCGCCGCCATGCTGACCGGTTCGATCGGCATGCTGCCCTCGGCCTCGCTGGATGCCAACAACAAGGGCCTGTATGAACCTTCACACGGCTCGGCCCCGGACATCGCGGGCAAGGGCATCGCCAATCCGCTGGCGACCATCCTGTCGGCAGCGATGATGCTGCGCTTCTCCTTGAACCGTGCCGAGCAGGCCGACCGCATCGAGAATGCCGTGAAGAAAGTGCTTGCGCAAGGTCTGCGCACCGCCGATATTTATGAAGAAGGCTGCACCAAGGTCAACACCCAGCAGATGGGTGAAGCCGTGGTCAAGGCCCTCGCCTGAGATCAACGTCGTCTGGCCGCGCCCCAACCGGTGCGGCCAGGCGCTTGAAATGCCGGATGGTCCGGCGCAAATGGGTTCAATCTGATTTGTTCACCATGGAAGTTCTAAATAGGGAAAGATGATGAAACTGGTTGGTTTGGTTGGCTGGCGTGGAATGGTGGGTTCGGTCCTGATGCAACGCATGCAGGATGAAGGTGATTTCGATCACATCGAACCGGTGTTTTTCTCGACTTCGAATGCGGGCGGCAAGGCGCCGTCGTTTGCCAAAACGGCAACGACCCTGAAAGACGCCAACAGCATTGAAGAACTGAAGAAATGCGACATCATCATCACCGCACAGGGCGGCGACTACACCAATGAGATCTTCCCCAAGCTGCGCGCCGCTGGCTGGGATGGCTACTGGATCGACGCGGCTTCCTCGCTGCGCATGAAGGATGATGCCGTCATCGTGCTGGATCCGGTGAACAACAACGTCATCAAGGATGCGCTGGCCAAGGGCGTGAAGAACTACATCGGCGGCAACTGCACCAACTCCATCCTGCTGATGGGCGTGGGCGGCCTGTTCAAGGAAGGCCTGGTCGAGTGGGTCAGTTCCATGACCTACCAGGCCGCTTCCGGCGGCGGCGCCAACCACATGCGCGAGCTGTTGAAGGGCATGGGCGTCATCAATGCGGCGGTGGCCGATGAGCTGGCGACCCCGTCTTCGGCCATCCTGGACATCGACCGCAAGGTTGCCAAGACCATCCGTGAAGACGTGCCGACCGAATTCTTCGGCGCGCCCCTGGCTGGCGGCCTGATCCCCTGGATCGACGCCCAGCTGGAAAACGGCCAGTCCAAGGAAGAGTGGAAGGGCCAGGCCGAGGTCAACAAGATCCTGGGCAACGAGCAGATCATCCCGGTGGACGGCCTGTGCGTGCGTATCGGCGCGATGCGCTGCCATAGCCTGGCGCTGACCATCAAGCTCAAGCGCGACCTGCCCCTGGCCGAGATCGAGTCCATCATCCGTTCCGGCAACCAGTGGGTGAAGTGGGTGCCCAATGACCGCGCCGTCACGGTCAAGGAACTGACCCCGGCGTCCATTACCGGCGGCCTGGAAATCGGCGTGGGCCGCGTGCGCAAGCTGAACCAGGGGCCGGAATACATCTCCGCCTTCGTCATCGGCGACCAGCTGCTGTGGGGCGCGGCCGAACCGCTGCGCCGCATGCTGCGCATCATTCTGGGCAACCTGGAGTGATGCCGGCGGCCGGGATTCATCCCGGTCACTGCACCCGCTGCGTTGCTGCAATGCGAATAGGACTTGCCTTTCGCGTTGTCAGTCTGCAACAATAGCCCGCCAGCGTCCATGCGAGTGGATGCTGGCGGGTTTTTCTCATCTTGAGAAAGTAAGTACACTTGCGGGTGTAAGTTCTTGATGTTAATTTGAAAAGCCAATCCATTTCATGAAAGCCAACATGTGGCAGCGCCCCGGACGGACGCCTGCTGGATTTGATGAAATGGATCTGCTCCGTCCGCTGGCCTGCAAGAAAAGCCGTGAAAACAGCAAGCCGGCACGGACAAGGAGTGGCGCAGGCCGGGTTGCAGGCCGCGCGGCATCTGCCCCATTCACGGAGTGGTACGGCATTCCCAGGCCAGCACCGGGTTGAACGCCAGCGTGACGGGTTTGAAGCGGAACGTTTCTCTAAGCCAAACAAAACATGCCTGTACATACCAACAAGAAGCTTCCCCTGTCCCAGATGAAGACACTCAGCGCTGCCATCGCGCTGGCCATGGCCTTGCCGCTGGGGGCGCAGGCCGCCGCCTTGGGCAAGCTGACCGTGCTCTCGTCGCTGGGCCAGCCGCTGCGCGCGGAGATCGAGGTCACCGCGGTCGGTGCCGACGAGGCCGGCAAGCTTACGGCGCGCTTGGCTCCGGCGGAAGCTTTCCGCCGTGCCAACATGGACTACAACCCGGTGTTGAGTTCGCTGTCCATCGTGCTGGAGCAGCGGCAGGGACGTCATGTCATTCGTATCAGTTCGTCCCAGCCGGTGAGCGATCCCTTCGTCGACCTGTTGCTGGAACTGGGTTCGGGTGAAGCGCGGCAGTTGCGTGAATATACTTTCCTGCTCGATCCACCTGACAGCAAGACCCCGCGCAACGCCCAGGTCGCGCCGCTGACACCGGGCAATGCCCAGGCCGCCACGGCGGCTGCGGCCGCGTCACCGGCCACAACGGCCGCCACCCCTGCGCCGGCCCCTGCTGCAGCCCCCGCGGCGGCGGTAGAAGCGCCGGCTGCTGCGATGGCGGCACCTGCTGCGGCTGAACCCGCCGCAACTCCTGCACCGGCTGCTGCGCCTGCCGCAGCTGCGCCGATGGCCAGTGCGTCGATCCCGGTCAGCGGTGAAGAGCCGGCCACCAGCATCGTGCAGCGTCCTGCTCCTTCGCCGCTGGCCGAAGAACTGATCCGCCGCCAGCAGGCCGCCCCCGAAAATACTCCGGCTTCGGCCAGCCCGGATGCCATGGCGGCCGCGCCGGCCGCCGGTCCTGCCGCCTCCGGCAGCGTGGCCGCCCCCGCAACAGCACCGGCTGCGGCCAGCGGCGGCAAGAGCGCCGATTATCGCGTCAAGCCCGGTGATACGTTGGGGAGCATCGCCAACCGCAACCAGCAGCCCAACGTCTCGCTGGATCAGATGCTGATTGCGCTGTACCGCGCCAATCCGGACGCATTCCAGGGCAACAACATCAACCGTCTGCGGGCGGGCAAGATCCTGTCGATCCCCGACCAGCCCACGGCTGCCGCCGTCGACCGCGACGAAGCGCGCGGCATGGTGGTGGCGCAGGCTCAGGACTTCAACGCCTACCGCAACAAGCTGGCAGGCCAGGTCGCCAATGCACCGGCTGGCAAGGCGGGCAGCAATCGCCAGAGCGGCGGGGGCAAGATCACCGCACGGGTAGAGGAGCGTTCCGGCACCCAGGATGCACGGGACCGCCTGGAACTCTCGCGCGCCAACAAGGGCCGTGGCAAGACCGGCAACGCGGGGGCTGCTGCCGAGGACAAGGCCGCCAGCGAACGCGCGCTGGCCGAAGCCAATGACCGCGTCAAGGATCTGGAAAAGAACGTCGACAACCTCCAGAAACTGCTGGAGCTGAAGAACAAGACCATCGCCGACCTGACCGCGCAGGAGCAGAAGGAGGCGGAGGCCGCCAAGCCGGCAGCTGAGGGAACGGCCGCGCCTGCCGCCGACAAGCCGGCCGAGGGTGGCGATACCAAGCCCGAGGACAAGCCGATGCCTGCCGCTGCGCCTGCCCCGGCAGCCGTCGCTGCACCCGCTACCCCGGCGGCCGCACCGGCGGACAAGTCCGCCAAGTCCGGCGGTTTCGTCGACAAGATCAAGGAAAATCCCTACATCGTGGCCGGTGCGGGCGTCCTGGTCGCGCTGCTGGCAGTCGGTGGCGGCGTGCTGGCCATGCGCCGCCGCAAGAAGAAGTCCGAGGACGGACCGGCTGAACCTGCCATTGAGCCTGAGCCTGCGCCTTCACCTGAACCCGTGGCGGCGATGGCCGCCGTTGCACCCGAGCCTGAACCTGAACCCGCTCCGGTGGCCGAGCCTGAGCCCGCCGCCGAAGCTGTCGTGGCACCGGTGGTGGCGGCACCTGTCGAAGAGCCGCCGGTCGACCCGATCGCCGAGGCCGACATGTACATCGCCTATGGCCGCGACGAACAGGCCGAGGACATCCTCAAGCTGGCCCTGCAGACGCAGCCCGAGCGCCAGGCCCTGCACGCCAAGCTGCTGGAGATTTATGCCAAGCGCGGCGACGTGGACAATTTCAACCGCGTGGCGCTGAACCTGCATGCCCTGAGCGGTGGCCTCAACGAAGCTTGGGTCAAGGCGGCTGCGCTGGGCCTCACCATCGATCCGACCAATCCGCTGTATGGTGGCACGCCGGCCGAGCCGGAGCCTGAGCCTGAAGAAGCTCCGGGCATGGAATTCGACCTGTCCGACTTCAAGGCGGCCGAGGTACAGCCGGAAGCCACGCCGGCACCGGCGGCCGCCATGGACCTGGGCAAGGACATCGATTTCGACCTGGATCTGGAAAACGGCGCCAAGCCGGATGCTGACGAGCCCATCCTGCCGGCCTCCAGCGGCGCGGCCTCGGCCTCGATGCTGCTGGACAGCCTGGATGATGCGCCGGCGGCCACGACCCTGGCGGACCTCGACCTGAGCCTGCCGGAAGACACCCCGGCCCCGTCGGCGGCCAACATCCTGGAAGAAGACGAGGAATCGGCCTTCGAGCAGGAAATGACCACCAAGCTGGACCTGGCCGCCGCCTATGAAGAAATCGGCGACAAGGAAGGCGCCCGCGAATTGCTGGAAGAAGTGATGCGCGGCGGCAACGACGCCCAGGTGGCGCGCGCCAAGTCCATGATCGCCGCCCTGGGCTGATCCCGGCATCAGGAGCGATTACAATAGCTTCATCTCGCGGGCAGCTCGCATGAGCTGCCCGTTCGTTTTTTATCGTGCCGCCAGACCGTGGTGTGCGGGCTGTATGAAGCTTTCTGCAGGCTTGCGCAGGAACCCGGCCGCTTGCGGCAGGCAGTGAACATCCATGACAGAACTTTCTTCCCCGTCCGAGGGCCTGCGCCGTGTGGTGCTGGGCGTGCAATACGACGGCGCCAGCTGGCAGGGCTGGCAGACCCAGCCGCACCGCCAGACCGTGCAGGACCAGCTGGAAGCCGCCCTGCGGCGTTTCAGCACGACCCCGATTGCCACCACCTGCGCCGGCCGCACCGATTCGGGCGTCCACGCGCTGGAGCAGGTCGTGCATTTCGACACGGCCATTGCCCGCGACAGCTTTTCCTGGGTGCGTGGCACCAATGCTTTTTTGCCGCCCACGATCGCGGTGCGCTGGGCCTGCGAGCTGCCCTGGGTGGATGACGCGGCCATCGCCGGCGCCACTGCTGCGGCCCAGGCGGCCGAGTTGCACGGGGCCGAGCGGGAAGGGGCCGAGAGCCTGGCCCAATTCGGTTTCCATGCGCGCTTTTCAGCCATCGCCCGTACTTATCACTACGTGCTTTACAACCACGCGGTGCGCTCGCCGCTGCTGGCCGGCAAGGCTGGCTGGACCTTCCGCCCGCTGGACGCTGACCGCATGCACCAGGCTGCGCAACACCTGATCGGTGAACATGACTTCACCAGCTTCCGTGCCGTGGAATGCCAGGCCAAGTCGCCGGTGCGCAAGATGGAAAGCATCGCCGTGCGCCGCCATGGCGACATGATCGTCTTCACCCTCAAGGCCAATGCCTTCCTGCACCACATGGTGCGCAACATCGTCGGTTCGCTGATCGTGGTCGGCAGCGGCAAGCAGGGACCGGAATGGATGGGGGAGGTGCTGGCCCTGCGCGACCGCAGCCGCGCCGCGCCCACCTTCATGCCTGATGGCCTGTACCTGGCTCGGGTCGACTATCCGGATAGCTGGGCGCTGCCGCAGGAGGCGCGCTCCTGGCCCTGGTTGTAAGCCTGTCGGAAGCAAGACCAGTAGAAGTTTTCACCCATGAGGCAATCTCCATGAGCTTTCGTACCCGCATCAAGATCTGTGGCCTGACCCGTGAAGAAGATGTCCGTGCCACCGTGGCCGCTGGCGCCGATGCGCTGGGCCTGGTGTTCTATCCGAAGAGCCCGCGCTACGTGACGCCGCTGCGTGCCGGCGAGCTGGCCCGTGCGGTGCCGCCTTTCGTGAGCATCGTCGGGCTGTTCGTCAATCAGACCCTGGAAGAGGTGCGGCAGGTACTGGCCGAGGCGCCGCTCACGGTACTGCAGTTCCACGGCGACGAGACGCCCGAGCAGTGCGCTGCCATCGCCGAAGCTGTTGTCAGACCCTTCATACGCGCGGCGAGAATAGGAAGTTCGACGCAGCCCGCAGATTTGTTAGAATACGAGCAGGCATATCGCTCCGCCAGTCCCTTATTTACCGGACTGCTGCTCGACACCCTGGTCGAGGAGTATGGCGGCAGCGGAAAGGTTTTCGATTGGTCTCTCATTCCAAAAGAACTCGCGCCTCGGGCCGTTTTGAGTGGTGGCTTGAGCGTACACAACGTCACTGAGGCGGTGGCCGGCGTTCGCCCCTACGCGGTCGACATCAGCAGTGGCGTCGAAGCCGCCAAGGGCATCAAGGATGCCGCCAGGATAGAGGCCTTCATCCAGGCCGTGCGTCTGGCGGATGCTACCCCCGCGTAGCACACCTCCCAACGAGTTTCAGAGGAACACCATGAAAGAATTGAACCCCCTCGGCGGTTTCGCCGAGCGTCAAGCCATTCCCGCCGCCGCCCTGCACCAGACGGCCCATTACAACCTGCCCGACGCCCGTGGCCACTTCGGTCCCTACGGCGGCAGCTTCGTCTCCGAGACGCTGACCCTGGCCTTGAACGAGCTGCGCGATGCGTATGCGAAATATCAGCACGATGAACAGTTCCTGGCCGAATTCCATACCGAACTGAAACATTTCGTCGGCCGCCCCAGCCCGGTGTATCACGCCAAGCGCTGGTCCGAGATCGCCGGCGGCGCGCAGATCTACTTCAAGCGCGAAGACCTGAACCACACCGGCGCCCACAAGATCAACAACGTGATCGGCCAGGCCTTGCTGGCCAAGCGCATGGGCAAGAAGCGCATCATCGCCGAGACCGGCGCCGGCCAGCACGGTGTGGCCACCGCCACCATCTGTGCGCGCTTCGGCATGGAATGCATCGTCTACATGGGTAGCGAAGACGTGAAGCGCCAGCTGCAGAACGTCTACCGCATGAACCTGCTGGGTGCCAAGGTGGTGCCGGTGGAATCCGGCTCCAAGACCTTGAAGGATGCGCTCAATGAAGCCATGCGCGACTGGGTCACCAACGTCGAGACCACCTTCTACATCATTGGTACCGTCGCCGGTCCGCACCCTTATCCGATGATGGTGCGCGACTTCCAGTCGGTGATCGGCAACGAATGCATCCAGCAGATGCCGGAAATCGCCTCGCGCCAGCCGGATTACGTGGTGGCCTGCGTCGGTGGCGGTTCCAACGCCATGGGCATCTTCTATCCCTACATCGACTATCCGGACGTCAAGCTGGTCGGCGTGGAAGCCGCCGGCGATGGCCTGGACACCGGCCGTCACTCGGCTTCGCTGACCCTGGGCTCGCCCGGGGTGCTGCACGGCAACCGCACTTACCTGCTGCAGGATGCCAACGGCCAGATCATCGAGACCCATTCGGTCTCGGCCGGCCTGGATTATCCGGGTGTGGGTCCGGAGCACGCCTGGCTGAAGGACAGCGCCCGCGCCAGCTACGCCTGCATCACTGATGAAGAAGCGCTGGAAGCCTTCCACAACTGCTGCCGCATCGAAGGCATCATCCCGGCGCTGGAGTCCAGCCATGCTCTGGCCCATGCGGCCAAGCTGGCGGCCACCTTGCCCAAGGACCAGATCGTGCTGGTCAACCTGTCCGGCCGTGGGGACAAGGACATGCATACCGTGCAACAGCATCAGGGTTGATCCCCGGCCTGCCCGCACGTGCCGACCGGCTCTGTGGAGCCGGTCGGCAGTTTCGACAAAAAACTTCATATCATCATGTCCAGAATCCAGACCACCTTCTCCCAACTGGCCGAGCAGAAGCGCAAGGCGCTCATTACCTTCATTACCGCCGGTGACCCGGCCCCCGAGCTGACCGTGCCGCTGCTGCACGCACTGGTGGCCGGCGGTGTCGACATCCTCGAACTGGGTGTGCCGTTCTCCGACCCCATGGCCGAAGGTCCGGTGATCCAGCGCGCCTGCGAGCGCGCCCTGAAGTTCGGCATCAGCACCCACGATGTGCTGGGCTATGTACGCGAATTCCGCAAGACCAACAGCCACACCCCCATCGTGCTGATGGGCTATGCCAATCCCATCGAACGCTTTGGCGTGGATGCCTTCATCGCAGCGGCCAGCGAGGCGGGCGTGGATGGCACCATCGTGGTGGACT
>Ga0207695_10001493_pt1 | contig 39019 bp, 30 predicted proteins | sample KBSC54metaG_FD_184354 | JGI IMG/M metagenome (GOLD analysis project Ga0207695, IMG submission 184354) | Corn rhizosphere microbial communities from Kellogg Biological Station, Michigan, USA - KBS C5-4 metaG (SPAdes) (version 2) | ecosystem: Host-associated > Plants > Roots > Rhizosphere > Soil... | reverse complement strand
CACAGGAACCGCCGTCAATGAATACCTACGCATCGGTGATCTTGTGGTCGGGATGTCGACGGGCGGCAATCTGTACTATGTCGAGACCGATCATTTGGGCACGCCACGTGCGGCGGTGCTTCCGGGACCCACCTCAGCGAATGATGCACTGGTTTGGAAGTGGGACTTTTTCTCGAGCGCTTTTGGCGGGGCTCCGCCGAGCCTTCAAACTGTATCAATTAATCTCAGATATCCCGGCCAGTACTACGATAGTGAAACCGGGCTGCATTACAACTACTTCCGGGACTATGATAAAGATGCGGGACGTTACATAGAAAGCGATCCAATTGGACTTGAAGGAGGCCTAAGCTCGTATGCCTATGCGCTCGTCAATCCTATAGTCCAATTTGATCAACTAGGTTTGGCCTGCAGCAAGGGCGGAAAAAAAAGCTTAAATACGGAGGGTTTTACAAAGCAGTCGGACCCCGAAAAAGTCGCAAAAGCACTCGCAGAAGCGATAAAAAATGGTCAGAAGGCTCGCGCGGCAGCTTTGCGCGGACTATTGAAGGTCATAAAGAGAGGAGGGTCAATGTCAATGATTATCGATCCTGCCGATCTTTTCCAATATGAATGCGCTCATGGTGACCTTTCCGCGTGTCGTACTTATTGCGCGTTGGTGCCAGATGATGAGGATTGTAAAAAAGCAAAGGAGCAAACATGTCCGATTCAGGATGAGAACGGTGAGTGCAGCTTATGAAAAGCAATATTCAACATAGATTTTCTGTAAAACTATTATTTCAATACCGCGTTGGGTCCCCTAAAGATTCCAAATTCAGGACGTGCGAAGAACGAATAGTGACCTTGAAAGAAAAAAATGCTTCGCTGGCACTCCGCCAGGCAAAAAAAATAGGTTTGGACTCAGAAGCCAATTACAAAAACGATCAGGGTCAGCAGGTACATATCGAATTTGTGGGTGTATTAGATTTCATGCAGATGGGAGTAGAGAGTGAGTCAAACGAAGTCTGGTATGACATTAGGACGATGCTAGAACCTATGGAGCGAAAGGATAAAATTATTCCTGCAGAGAAAAAATTGCTGGCTAGAGTTAACAAGAGTTATAAATGATGATGAGGGTGAGCTGCGAAGAAGCTTATCGGCAAAAGTGACCCATCGACGGAAGTGCTTTAGATGCAAGCCCTGCACTTGGGAAGCTGGAACAAAGTGTGCACTAAGGCGGCTAAGAAAAATCAGCACCGGAAAGCAAGTGTCGATGATATGCCTGTCTGCATTCTCCCTCGGTCACCTTTGCGTAAGCACCAACATCGCTTTGGCCGACTCGCGTCATCCTTAAGGCAATCCGGTACCAAGTGGCAATTTCTTGGTAGCCGACGTTTAGACTTGCTCGCTAAAGTTCATGCTCTGGTTCGAACGACCAACTTTCGACGTCAAGCTGCCTCAACTTGATAACGATTCGATCCGCCGCCAGTGCTTTACTCAAAGCGGAGGCATTTTCGTTCGGCTATGCAGCATAGGCTGCAGACTATGCCGCCTACTTGCGGCAGGACATCCTGTATCAATTCCTCACGACCTTTGAATTTTGCTGATCGGACATAATCCTGCTCCGTAGTAAAGTTTCACGTGTTTTCTTCTGGTCATTAGGACGTTCGGGCTTTAGTTGAATGGGTCGCGTAGGGATCCCGCGTGCCTTTCGGCGATCTTCGACCGAACGATTTGTCCGCCAAAGTTGCTTTCAATCTCGTCGAGAGCTGCCGACGCGCTTTCATCGAAAGACTGGGCTTCGGGGAGCGCTTTCATCATCGCGTCGGCGAATGCCTCAATCGTATTCATGTCGCCGACATCCACGCCGAACACCGGAAGGTAGACGAGCGGGACATACAAGGTTTTCTTCCGTTCGCCATCGATCAATACGTGGATCTCGAACGCGTCGATGTCTGTATCGGTGTTCGGAATATACGCCTCGATCCGATATCCCTTTTCTTCAAAGTGCGAGTACAGGTGCATACCATGCCTCCTAAGCAATAGGTCGCGCTTTGCGTAGAGCGCGGGGTGAATGGGGCCACTCGATCCGAGAAAATCCAGATCGAGAGCGGGTTCGTGGCGAGTTCGTGGTTTAGAGCTGGTTGCGGTTCGCGAGTTCGCGGACTTCGCCGAAGGACCAATCGCGCTGGAGCTGGCCGTTTTCCCAGACCGTCACCATCGCGTCCTCGTAGCCTTGCGGCAGCTCGATCGCGGCGCCTGAAGGCGCTTCGGTTGGGAGCGTGACCGAGCGAAAGTGATCGAATTCGCGATGACGAATCAGGGCAACGCGACCGCGCTTGCTGGCCTTGCCCTTGTCCGTCACCGGGTCCTTATACACATCGATCCATTTCCCGTCGACGCGAGCCGCGGAGCACTTAAGGGCAAACTTCTGCGTATCGCGATTGAGCTGCTGCAAAAGCGCGCCGCCCATGCCGAAGGCGACGTTGTCGGTTGCATAGCCGCGGCTCGTGATACGTTCTAGGATGGCACGCAGGCTGGTGGGATTGATGCCGTCGCCCTGGATCACGCGGACGTGATTGAGGACCTTGTAGCCCTTGCCATTCACCGTGTGGCCGAACGCTTCGTCGAGCAGCAGTAAGCATTGATCAACGACGTCAACCGGATCTCCCGAGTCGGGGCGAACCACCAGCGTCGCGCCGGAACGAATTACGTCCTCGCGCAGCGCCTTTCCCCAGTGCTCACGGATGGCGTGAAAGATGTCGTAACTGTCGGAGACGACGGCCACGATCTTGCCCGGCTGGGCGAACTGGGAAAGCATGTTGCGGTAGGCATCGACTTCGCGTGCACGGCCCCAACTCGTGATCGTCGAGTGCTCCGCCGCGGGAATCGAAAAGCCGGCCATTGGCTCGCCGTAGTAGGCGCGCGCCGCGAGCAGCCCCGACACGGTGTCGGTACCCATGAAATTCACCAGGTGCGACATGCCGCCGATCGCGGCCGATTCCGCACTGGAGACGCCGCGCGCACCGAAGTCGTGCAGCTTGAATGGCAACTGGCCGGCGGGATCGTCGCTCGTGCGTTCCAGGAACTGGCGCAGGGTCTGCTTTGCGTGCCAGCTGATCGTTGCGACCGTCACGGGATACCACAGCCGGAGCAGCAACGTTTCGATATAGGACGGCACCCAGAAAGCCTTCGGGTCGGTCGATTCGATCGTCACCAATGCCTGGTGGGTCGGTGCGACGGTGCCTTCCGGAACCGCACGAATGCGCAAGGGAAGGCGGCCGTCGAGGCGGTCGACAATGTCGCGCCAGCCGGATTCGTTGAACGGTTCGCCGTGCGCGGCAAACAGGTCGCGCGCCTCATCGACATTGGCGTGGGTAATGGGATGGGAGAGATATTCCTTCAGGATTGACTGCAGGCCGAAAAAGAGCGTGCGGTCGTAGACGCCGCCTCGGGACTCGACGTAGAAGAACGTTGCATCCGTGCCAGGTGGGTATTGCAACCAGTGACTGGCTTTGTAGCTGTCGGTATTGAGGAGAAGATTGTTTAGCAGTTGCATGACGGAAGCTCCTTCCGGTTGAGGGACGCCAGCGGTCTATCCACTGGCGGGGGAACGGCCGAATCAACCTCGGCCGAGAAAGTATTCGAGGATGTGCAGGTGATCTTCGTAGAGCTGCGCGCTCATTTCGAGCGCTTCGCTGATCGGGATCCAGCGCGCCTTGTCGGCATCGTCGCCACCACGCACGTCGGGAAGCTCACCGGCCGGGAACTCGAAATGGAACGCGTGAGTGATCGTGCGACCACGCTGGCTGCGCTGGGGGTGGTCGAAGACGTAGTCACCCTTGATTGAACCTTTGAGCACCGGAACGGGAATCTTCAGGCGCGTTTCTTCGCGTAGTTCACGAATACAGGAATCGAGCAGGCCTTCATTCGGAGCGACGAAGCCGCCCGGCATTGCCCACAGCCCCTTGCCCGGTTCTGCACGCCTGCGCACAAGGAGCACGTGGCCGGAGTGCACGACGACGGCATCCGTCGTGACGAACGTCGGTGGATACGGTGCACTGGCCCATGCGGCACGATACTGTTCGATAAACCGGTATTCGGCGACCAATTGCTGGAACGCTGGCGAGTTCTTGCGGAACACGTCGAGCATGTCAAAAACTGGCGCCGGCACGTTGGCGCGCACCAGCATCAATCCGCCGTGTTTATCATCCTGGTTGGCTTCGTACAGATAACGACGCAGTTCGGTGGCGGAGAGGGTTTCTGTGTGCTGCACGTCGACCAGCTTCCACTGGGGGAACTCGCGCAGGTAGTAGCTCGACGCGTCCTTGTCCTTGCCGATCAGGCCGACGCGCACGTTAGGAGCGCCGCCATCTTGCGCGACGGCCTCGGTGACCGTGCGTTGGACGGTCGCGATCCACTGCGCTTCGTTGTACAGGTGATCACGCAACGGCTTAATGAGCAATCTCGAGCCGGCATCCGGCAACGCTGACTGAATCATCACTGCGCGCTCGGCGACAGTGAATGGGTTCTTAAAAGTGCGAGGAGTGTCGGCAGAGCCGACGAGGAAGATGACTTTGCGCGCCTTGGTCAGGGCGTGTCGGGCAACTGCGGCATGGCCGTTGTGGAACGGCTCAAAACGCCCGATGAATACCAGGTAGTCGAAGTCCATGAGAATCCCTCACGGTTAACTGCCTTGGGTCTATCCCTTGGCTTGGATTTCATCCTACGCCGATTGGAAGGCAAGTCAACAGAAGCCAAAGGTAGTACCGTCGGCAAAAAAGGCCGAAGGACGTTCATGTGCCGAGTTGCATCAACATGCTAGTCACAATTGAGACGTGCGAACCACTTGTCTGACAGATCAAATACGTAACGCCTGCGTCTAAAGTAACCCTTGGGCATTGTCTGGCCTCCAGATGCAATTCGCATTCAATTACCGTCACACTTGCCGTTCAATTCAATCTGCTTCAAGTGGTGACGATACGATTCGGCCCCACCCGAGGTTACGGCTTTTTGGACGAGCGCAAGGGCTATGTCACGCTCTCCATTTGCCGCATACATGCAACCGACCGTTTCAATGATGTTGGGATCATCTGGCCGCCACGCCAGCGAGGCGAGCGCAAACCCTAGTGCGTCGGCAGGCGGCTCGCCCAAGGAAGGGTGCGATGCGAAGAACCACGCATAGTTGTTCTGGATTACGGGGTCGAGAGGATTCAGCTTTATGGCTTCGGTAACGCTCTGCCTTCCTTGGAGCGGATCCTTCGCGTTCGAACCGATGAGACTCAAATAGTAACCCTTCGCCTCAGTCAGGGTCAGGCTACGACCGTAGGCGCCGATCGTCTTGGACCGTTCGGAAAACCGGTACTCGTAGTGCGAATCCGGGTATGACGCGCCGGCGGTCCAATCCCAATTGATGGCGGTCCCGTTCCGCAAATGCCATCGGACAAATGTATGCTTCGGAATGTTCACAACGCGAATATCCCAACCGAGCATCTGGCCGGCGGAGACGAGCAGCTGCGCGCCCATGTCGCAGTCGACGATGAATCGCGTTGGACCAACGGTGCTGCGTTCAGCACGCATCGCGCAGTTGTCGGTATCGATGGGCTGCTTGCCCGGGTCGGTGCCGAAAGCCTGACCGATCGTGTCCGGCCAGGCATCCGTCCGCAAGGGTTGGCGATAGCCGCGGGCGCACAGGGCTGACTGCATCGCGCGCAACGCTTTGTTGGCCGACTCCGGTGTCGAGCCCGTGCCGCCGGACTGGAGCGCGGCGGCGACGATCGATTCCACAGCTTGCTTGGCCTCTGCTCGAACGGCAGGCGAAACGTCTCGGGTTCGCTCTTCCACATCCAGCAAACTCATGACGAGGGTTTCTTGAACGCCAACCCGAGGGAGTGCCGACGCGCCAATTTTCCCGCAACATCCGGATAGCGAGGACACCACGATTGCGCACGCCCAAATCCGAACACGAGTCGACATAGACGATTCCCCTTGTGCGATTGCAGCACGCCAATCGAGAATGCTTAAGTTCCATCCCACCTGTCAATCTTTACACTTTTTCCCTGTGCGCTGACCCAATAGACTCCTACAACAAGGGGGTTCTAGAACTGTCAACGTCATGCGATGCGTCGACGCGACGCATCCGCAAAGGCGACTGTGAGAAGATCCCCACTGGTCATTCGCGCCGAATAAGGGGGGCTGTGTGAAGGACATTTTTGGTGTCTTCCGCGTTGTTAGCGAGGAGTGGCTCGACTTCTTCGTTTTTTGTTTTGCCAACCTATTCTTCGGTGCCATGGCGCTCTGGGTGCCCCCCGTCATTGCGGCAATGAACGATGGCGTGAGTCTGGGTTGCGAATTCACTGAGGCACTGCGCCGAGGCCATGGCTATTTTTACGCGCTGGCAATCCTTTCGGCCTCTTTTCCGTATTGGCTGCGCGAATTCAAGAGCGCAAAAGAAACAGCGTTCTTTAGCCTGAAATTGGGCACCGGAATTTTTTCCGGATTGATCATCGTCGTGTGTGCCCTCTTCGTTTCCGTGCTCGTCAACAACGGTATGCATCACGCAGACACGCAGGCGGCAACGATGCGCACATGGCCGCTCTATGCGGAAATGTTGCTCACGATCGTAGCGTTCGCTTTAACAGCGTACCTGTTCTGCTTGGAGCACATCGACAAATATCCCGAGTACGGCAAGGCGTTACGGGATAGAGAAGTCAAGCGCATCGTCCATGAGATGGATGGCGCGACGTCGCGTTCTGGCATGAACCTGGAGGGCTAATCATGGCGCAGACGCAACTGGATGTTACGTGCGTGAAGATCACGCAGCCGATTGGTACTTTCTACGTCGGAAAACTCCGCGCTCGCGACCTGGTGGCGTACGTCAGTATCTTGCGCCGAGGGTTGAGCCATGAGGAACAGCAGCATATCCAGCGCTCGCTTAGCAATTCGCGACAGCGCGAGATAGCGGCGTACGTCTCCGATCCAGACGCTACCTTCCCCACCTCAATCATCGTATCTGTCTACGGCAACGCTGTGACTGTCGATGAAGCGCACAACGTGTTGCACTTTGATTTCGATGGAAAGCTGGGCGAACTGATCGACGGCCAGCATCGGCTGGAGGGACTGACGCTTGCCGCTCAGAAAAATGAAGCGCTTCTCGACGAGTTCGAGATGCCCGTCGTCTTCATGATCGACCTAAGCCCAGATGAGAAGGGCTATGTATTTTCGATCATCAACAGCAAGCAGATTCAAGTTCCGTCATCTCTTATCGTCGACCTGCTCGGACTGCAGGTGACGCGCAGTCCGAAGAAGACGTGCCATGAGATTGCGCAGACGCTCAATGCCCGGCCCGGAAGTCCCTTCTATCGCGGCATCAAAATGCTCGGCAAGAAGACATTCGACTCCGAGTATTTGACGCAAGGCTCGTTCGTGAAATATTTGGTCGAGTTGCTCTCATCCGATCCGGATGAAGACGCGCGCCGGGAGAAACGGCGCGTGTCGCTGGAATCGGACGCGCGACTGCCGTTCCGGGAGTTCTACCGGGCTGGCGAGGACGGCGTTATCGCCAAGATACTGCAGAACTACTTTTTGGCAATCGCCGAACTTTATCCGCACGCCTGGTTCGAAGCGCCCAAGCAATACTTGCTGCGAAAGACAGTCGGATTTGCGGCGTTGATGAAAGTCCTCGAAAAGGTATGGCCGACGGCAAGTCAGGCGAACGATGCATCTCGCTCGGCATTCGTGAGGCTTCTGCAGCCCGTGCGAGCGATCTATGACGACGACCGCTTTCGCTCGGGCAACTACGCTTCCAGCGGACAGGGGGTCAATCAAATGGCAACCGATATTTTGCGCGCCATTGGCAGCGGTGGCGCCGACCAATCGCTCGCGGCCGAACCGATCGTTCAGCCGTCGGCTTCAACAACGGATGGGGATGACCAGAATGACGCAATGCGCACCCAGTAGCTATCGATCTTGCGTAAAGTTGGCAAGCATCACCCATGAAACCTACCCTAAATTCGTAGCATGCCTCCAGAAACATCCATGTTATTTCCAGAAGTCGCGCCGGGGCGCGCGGAAACGCAAGCTGCTCTCGCGCAGGCGCTTTCCAATCCCACGTGCCATATCTACGTCGATGCGAGTGTTTTGACGCTGGGCTATGACATCAGCGCGGGCGCGCGCGAAGAGATGCTAGCGGCGCTCGAACAATTCGGCGACCGCATGCACATCCCGCTCTGGGCTGCCCAAGAGACCTGGAACAATGGTCGCACGAGTTTGCCTGACCATCCGCTGAAGGCAGGACACTCGGCGCTCGACAAAGCGATGCGCCAGTTTTTGAAGACTGCGTTGAGTCAGCTGGACGAAGAGTTTACGAGCAAGAATGGCATCGTCAAAAAAGCCGATTTTGAACAAGAGTATCGCGACTTGGCTGACCGCATGTCGCGCCTGACCAGCAACGTCGGTGAGGACCGAAAACCGGAACGCATTTCCGAGAAGCTCACGCCCTTCATCAACCGCTTCGTGCTTCGCTCGGACCTTACGCCGATTCTCGATCGCGTCAGTAAGGAAGGCCCGTTTCGGCACGCTCACGGCATTCCCCCAGGTCATGCGGACATTCGAAAGGGGAAAGCAGAGGCGGCCAACGGCCCCGTGCGGGAAACGAACCAATTCGGTGATCTGATCATTTGGTTTGAGATGCTCGAGCATGCTCGCTTTGTGGAAGCAACCGAGGTTCTGTTTCTTACCAAGGATTTCAAAAAAGGCGATTGGGTTTATTGGCCAAGAAAAGTCAAGGATGACGTCGGCCGTTCGGTAGGAAACAAGACGTTGACCTTGCCGATGCCGCTGCTCGTGTCAGAAGCGACGGCGACCTGCGCGCAACTGCAACGACTTCACATCACTACGCTAGACGAAATGGTTCGCGTTCTGGCCAGCCTCTCCCAAGCGTTGCCGCAGTTGAGCGTTGCGCTGCAGCCGGAAACGGACGAGTTTCTGCCGAGGATTCGGCGCGAAACGGAGAAGCCCTCCGAAACGGTGCAGGTCGCCACGCCGGCGAATGTACAAGGGAGCGAAAAGGAACTGTCCTTCCGTACGAGTGACCTTGCCTACGAACCGGCAGAGGGTAACGAGCTCGATGAGCTCATCTCGGAGATCTCATCCTCCGATTGGCACGGCCAGAATCGAGCAGCGGCACGTGAGGTCAACTATGACATGCTCACCGGCGCCAGCAAGCCGCAGCGGATCCGCTTCGGGCGTGTACTTGCTCGCGCGGCTAACGGTCTGGCCGTTCGCCCACTCAACTTGCTGGGCGAGATCCTCGCCGCTACGGACAACGCGCGTGTTTCGCGTGAGGTATTTCTAGGGGTGCTTGCGGAGATATATCTCCATGACGACGGTACGCTGAAACGTCCCGTGGCGGCCCCTGTGCTGGCGGAGATGGTATTTGCGAGCGCGCGCGAGCCATTAATGAAGGAACCGACGCTGCGCATCACAGAGCGGATGGATAGCCAACGGCGCAACTACCTCGCACTACCTGACGAAACGCCCAGGCGCATTGCTCTTGAGGCCACTCTGGATCGTTCGGCGAGTCCGGCGATACTCGTGTCGCTGAAAGCCGACGGCGAGGACCTGCTTGGAGCCGTCATTCATCGATGGCAGCGTTTTCCGGCCGCCGGCTTGGGAGCCGCGCTCAGCAGCAAAGACATCATTGAAACGGTCGCTACGCAATTTGTCGTTCCGATAAGTTTCTTCGAAATGGACAATATAACAACCAAATTCTCCATCGCGGACCAGACCGGATTCGTCCCTTGGGGCCCAGGTTCCGGCATTCCTCTAAGGCAGTTGCCATGACTGACAAGATCCCTCTCGCCGACGTGCGCGTCGGTTCATTTCTGCTCGACACGCTGACGGTCGGGATGTATGAAAACCCGCTGCACTGCATTCGCGAGTACGTCCAAAATGCTTACGACAGCATCCTGGATGCGATCTCTGCTGGCAGCCTGACACCCGGCGATGCGCTCGTCACGGTTGCGATTTCCGGCACGGCGAAGAGGCAGTCTCTTTCCATACGCGACAACGGCACCGGCGTACCGGCTGGGCAGATCGTCGATCGCTTGATCTCGGTGGGCAACTCGCGCAAGTCTCCCGCAAGACACGCCGGTTTCCGTGGTATTGGGCGGCTTGCAGGCCTGGCTTACTGCGCTACGCTGCGCTTCACGACGAAAGCGGTGGATGAAGACCAAGAGACGATTCTGGAGTTCGATTGCCCTGCTGCGCGCGGAATGATGCAAGCCGGATCCGATCCCAAGCCAATCCAAGAGGTAATTGCTCAAACCGTCACACGCCGATCGCAGGCGGCGCGGCGCGATAAGTCTTATATGCTGATCGAAATGGAGAACCTCTCCGGCCATGGGACGGATTTTGCCGACGTCGAGGAGCTTGAGCGTTATCTGTCGCAATACGCACCCGTCGACTACGCGCAGGAGTTCAACTATGTCGACGTCATCACCGCAAAGGCGAAGGAATACGGATACGCGCTTCCTGCGATCCCGCTGCAAATCAAACACGGTCGCGACGTACGCGCTCTCAGAAAGCCTTTTCGCAAGGAGATCCTTGCTGCCGGGGGCTTCTCCAAGGTGGCAGGAATCGAGACCTTCGGAAGCAAGGAACACGGATGGTTCGGATGGTTCGCGGTCACTGATTTCCCGGGCGAGATCGGCGATGACACGCAAGCCGGCATCCGATTCCGCCAGAAAAACATCCAGGTCGGAACGTCGCTGCTGTTGGAGCGAATTGCATCCATGCAAGAGAAAGCGACCACCAATCGTCGACTGATGCGATGGGTGGCAGGAGAGATCTTCATCACCTCGGCTCAAGTCGTGCCGAACGCGCGGCGTGACGGATTCGAAGACAATCCCGAGTGGCGCGCTATCGAAGCAGACATGGCCGGGGTGGTCGCGACAATCGCGAAAGTCGTTAGAGCAAGCTCCAGTCGTCGCAGTGCCGTCGAGAAAATCGACAAGTTGGTAAAAGAAGCGAAAAAGACCGTTGAAGGCAAGTCGGAAATCGGTCAGGCCGAACGACAGACGCTCGACGACGAACTCGACGCGCAGCTGGAGAAGATTAAGAAGGCTTACACCATCGGAGCCGACCCGGAGAAGCTGGATCGCTTGATCAAGGAAATTGAGCGCGTCCGGGGGCGACTGCGGGAAATTCCGGCAGCCAAACCGACGTTTGGTCCATTGCTCGAAAAGGCAATGGAGATTGTCCGAGATGTCCTAAGCGAAGAGCTCAACGCGAAGGACGCACGTCGCATCGGCGAGAAGATTCGGCGTCGATTGAAATCATTGGAGGACTAGCCGACACGCTCCTTGACGCCCGGCTGATGTACTTGCGCGACGTTCCGTCGATCATCGTTCGGGAAGCTCGCGAGTGAAGCTGTCGCCCACATAACGATGCAAGATTTCGCTGCATCGTAGGTGGCTGGGTGGCTCAGGCTTCGCCGAACGCCTGCAGAATGTGACGTGAGAGAGCCAGTCCTGCCTCCGGCGTTCGTGCATGTTCGAGAACGACGCTCAAAGCCACACTGAGCGCCTTGTCCTTTGCCGAACGATCCTTGGTGCGTCCGGTGTCCTCGGCGCCAAACAAGCGCGTTCTGCGCGATGCAGCAGTCTTCAGCCGTTGCTTGAAGTCCACGACATCCTCGCGCTCGGTGGGCAGTCTCTCGAGCAGCTTCTGCGCCGCCTGAAGCCGTTGGTCGACGATCTGCCGGATACGAGCCAACATTGATGGCGGAAGTCGATCCCCACGCGCTTGGTCGAGCCATTGCTCGGCATACAAAATGTCTTCGCGCACGCGCCGCAGTCGATTTCTACCAATCGAGCGGTCACGAAGCGTCTGGGTGATGCGCTTGGTCAGAATCGACATCTCATCCTGTAGGTGCGCGTAGTGCACACCCGCCTCGAATTCGTCTCGGCGACCGTTGGGGAGAATACGCGGCGAGCACACATGGATCTCACCGATCGCCCATGTGGCAAAGCGCGGCTCCGAGTAGAGAGGGCTTAAGATCAACTCGTTGCCCACCTGGATGTTGCCGGCGCGCAAGCGCAGACCGCCAAATCCCGCCTTGCGCGGGACGGCTCCGAGATAACTGTGTTCGACCAACCAACCGAAGGCGTCGATGTCACCGTCCTGACCACGGAATTCGATAAATTCCACCGAGTCGATCGGATCGACCAGCTTTTCGGAAAAGATGATTTGGCTTCGGGCTCCGTGGAAGATCGGCTGCGTATCGCCTTCGATCCGGATATCGATTGGCGCACGAACCCCTCGATCGGAGAGGAACGTCGCAATTCGGTTGCCGAGAGCGAAATCCGGATGGAACGGCACGGGAGCCACTTGCGCAAGATAGGCGCGGATCGCATCGTCATTGAGCAGCAGATCGCCCCGAAGGCGCGAGACTTTCCGCAACTCCACTTCAAAGAAGCGGGCAGGATATGCGGCATCATCGAACTTTCTAACTTCGACCGCGCTGCGGACCAGCATCGACAAGTCGCCTGTGTAGGCAGGGTCGCGCAGCAGCTCTCGCAGCTTGCGACCATCCCAACGCAGCTCCGAAATCTGCCTGTCACCTTCGGCCCGTCCGCGAAAGAAAATCTCTTGGCAGTATCCGAGACCGGACAAGCGCCCCACGCCACGAAAACCGCGAAGGTTCTTATTGCGTTTCCCGCTGGCGCCGATGGCGGTGAGCGTGCGAACAAAATCGCGCGTGCGAATACTGGCGCCGTTGTCGCGGATCCGCACTGAACGTGATGCGCGGTCCAGAGCGATCGTTACGCCAAAGCCTTCGCCGGCGGGAAGATCAGCGTCGCGCGCGGCGTCGATAGAGTCGGCGGCATTCTGGACATACTCGCGATAGATGGTCAGCGGATCCGCATACATCGCGCCCGTCAGGAGCTCCAGGATGTCTTTTCCGATGAGAATCTCGTCGGAAAGCGGATGTGCGGTTTCGGGGCGAGCGATCGGGAGTGGAGCGACGGCGGACATTTGTGTGTTCCTTTCGTTCAGATGGCTTCAGTCAATCCAGCATCTTCGACCAGTTCGTCCTCAGGGACTGAGACGACCTCTGCTTGCGCTTGCCTAGCGCGCATGGTGTTCCAAATGCGCTCGAGCTCCGTATGCACGGGCGAGATATAAAACGGCAGCACGCGGTTTACTGCTGCGCTCTGCGCGCTTCCAAGAAGTTCCCGAAATTCGCTCAAGCGCGAGTTCGAAAGCAAGTCTGCGAGCTCGCGCTGCTCGTCTACCGACAACTTGCGGTAGGCAGCCTGAAACTCCTCGAACTCCCCTCGCCCGTCGTGCTCGTCGTACCACGCACGATTGAATAACATATGCTCCGGCCGCATCAGCAGTTCATGAAAGCGTTCTGATGATTCACCAAAGGCGCGCTTGAAGTATTCCGGTGCACCGCTCACGATTCCGTGCGTGGCTTGCAAGATGATCTGCATCGAGCGCAGCTGGTATCGATTCCACTTCTCTCCGATATGGCTGCGATCCTTCATGTCGGTTGGCTGATACCGCATCGGGAAGGAGAAGATGCGAATGTTGAGCAGCTCGTTCAAATCGATATTGAGCCGCATCCGCTCGTACAGGTCGTCGGGCGAATCATGAAAGTTATAAAGCATGTAGTTCGACAGGTCGTGTAGTCCCACCTCGTGCGCGAAACGGATCGCCTGCTCGTAAGGCTTGCGGGCACCGATATGGTCGAAGGCGATACGTAGCGGCTTGATCGCGATTGTGCTCATCTCTTGCAGGTACATCTTGTCCTTGCAGAGGATTCGTGCATCGACACCTTGGTTGAAGTCGACTCGCCGTTGCGCTGCGATACGCATGCCGGCACGCTTGAATTTGGCTCCCCGCTCAAAGCCAAGGTCGCGGATCTCGGCGATGATGTTGCGGTAGTTCGGCGACGCAACCACATTGTTGTCCATCAGGAGCAAGTCTTTCTTGGCACCAAAACGTGATTCGACGCCGCGCACGACCTCGGTGATCGGTTGTGCATCGCGTTGCGCTCCTTCGAGCTTCGGCACCCCGCAGAAGTGGCATTTGCGCACGCACCCGCGCGACGCGTACGCGAAGTAGGCGTCGTGCACCGGATACCGATACGGAATCTGCTCAAGGATCGAGTAATCGGGCACCAAGTCTTCGATCGGCGCGCCCGATGTGTCGTCGGCGTAGAGTTCGCCTTCAAAGTCATCGAGCATCAGCGACTCGGCTGGCGACTTGTTCAATAGACCTTTGATGAAGCGGATGCCGAGCCAGCGCTTTTCATTTAGGAACTGCTGATGCATAAGGGACGCGGCGATTCCTCCAACAAACACCTTTGACGTGTTGCCCTGCGCGCACTGGACCGCGAAATCGATTGCTTTAGAGATTTCGCGCCATTCGAAGGAGAACAGGGTCGTCACATAGATGCGGTCCCAGTTCTTTTGAAGAACGCTGCGGTCTTCTTCACCTTTGATGAATTTTACGTTGTCGCGCTTGCCGAACGCGCCGTGATAGGACGCAAGCTTCATCAGCCCGAGCGGCGGATACTTGTTCCGATATCCTGGCTCAATGAGCAAGACGTTCTTGTTTGCCATGGAGCTCCTCGCGCGCCGATTGGCGCATTGCTTTGATCAATTCGAATGCCCGGTCGGCGCCGGCGACACCACCAAAGCCCTGCATAGGACCACTATTACCCCAATCGATCCGATGACAAAAATCGGACAACTTTTCGAGGAAGTAGTCGACATCCGCGCGGCGGCGGGTTTGCTTGGCTTCGGCCACCAGTACCCCGGCCATGCTCATGAGCGCGTACACACCGATGCCTTTGTTAACGAGGTGCCGGCGGGGCTGCGTCCATGCGTCCGGGTACAGTCGCCTGATCGCCCTCCAGAAGGCGATGAGCTGGTGGCCTTGGACCTCGATGTCGTCGTGTTCGGACTTGGCCTCGCGCTGAAACCGACGAATCGCCTTCTGCATCGTCCGCAGCGATGCGACGCGCTTCATGCCGTTGGTGCGGTCACCGCCGAGATCCAGACGGTGGCGCCAGGGTGACTCTTCGTCTTCCTGGAGGCGAAGCGCCAGCGCGATGGCTGGATGCGCGCGCTCCAGATCCTTCTGCGCGAGACGCGCACCTGTGTAATCGAGCAAACTTGCGTTGAGTCCCTTCGCCTTTCCGTTGATGTCGCGGAAGATCTTCATTTCCTCGTCAACGGACAGACCGAGGAACGTCATGAAGGCGAACTCAACCGGGCTTTCTCCTAGGTAGCCAAGTCGGTGCTGGCAGTCGACCTGCGCCATGACGGCCGGACCTGTTGGGTCGAGGCAGAGTGTTGCGGAGCCGTGTCTCGCACGACGTTCGATGCGCCATCGCGGTGGGTCGCATTCGCGTAAGTTGAACGTCAGTGGGATCGTGGTGGCACCCGCTTCCTGGATATAGCGTTTAAACGCGAGGCTATGGTCAACACAGATCGGTCGCTGGTAGCCCGCACCGGTGCGTTCGTTCAGCACGTCGGCAAAACTCAGTTTTTTGAGCAGGCTCGCCGCCGCGAAGCCAAGGAAGACCTCGCGTCCGCCACACTGGCCAACGGTGCCATGGAACGTCACCACCGGCGTATTCAATTCTGCACTCATAGACTGCAAATTGCCGTTCGGCCTGCGTCAGCCAGTACTCTACGCTAGTGCGACGAAAAAAGCGATCCGTGAGCGCACCGCGCAAAACTGGGCCATCTTGGCCCCTGAACTGCATCGGGATCAGCAGCAGCTGGCTGCAGATTGCGTATTGTTTGAACTGCAAATTGGGAGGCTAGGCGGGACAGACTACTGCCTATATGCAGTGCCGCCGGGCTGGCGGTACTGCCAACGGCATCTAGACATCAGGGATGACCTTATCATCGCCAAAAACCTATTCTGCTGGCTCGCGCGACAGACGCCGTTGCAATTACGGCGCGATGCGTAGCACGGTTTCGGGGCTTAGCTTCGAGTGGCTAAGCTGCCTGGTATAGCCCGGCGAAAGCTTCGGATGCAGACGTAAGCCGTAAGCTTCCATCGGACTTGATAGAAAAGTACCCGTTGTAGAAGAGACGATGTAGACCCGCCTGTAGAAGAAGCCCGTTTTTCAGGTTCGTCCGGTCCACCATCCTCTACGCCGTGGACATGAGCGGCGTCGAGAACCGCCCGCACCGATCCCTGCGTCAGCTCGCAGCATCCGTTCGTACGCTCAGCGAGACCGAATAGCAAGGTATTTTAGTACGTACAGGTCAGTTCGAGCTTCAATTTGTTGATTAACGTGTGATGGCTATGCGCCTTTGCAAAGGCTTCAGCGGTCCTCCGAACATATCTTTGAGCAGTCGCGTCTGTGACGCGCTCCAATGAGCGCAACCATGCTTCGCCTCCGGTTCTAACGAAATCACCATTGGTCAGCGGCATCGGTTTTTCGCTTTCATAGCGAAAAGCTGCAGCGAACCATAGCACTGATCTGCGCCAGTCCAACGGGCTCGTTCGAATGATGCTCTCGGCTTGCTTCCAAGTTTGAATCCGTCGGCTCGGAGCCGATCCGAACAGGCAAGATTGACCGACGGATGGTCGCATGTGCGCAGCTAGTGGAACCGCGGACTTGTGAAATCGAATGCTCCCCAAGCGCAACGCCATAGATATCGCGAGCGCATAGTCCGACCCGTGAGTTTCGCGCCAAGTTTGGTTTTCGATATCGGTCTCGATGAGTTCATGCTCAATCCGGCGCACCAAACACAAAAACATCTCGTCATCGGTTTGCCTCGAGCGAACAGAATCGATTACTCGAAGATCACCCTCCAACCAGGTACATTCGCTTAGCCGTGAGGAACGTGGATCGGTTGCCCACGTCAGTGGCAATATTCGATGGTCGGCGTAGCGTACTCGCCGCCATTGCATGAGGGGACATTGATGCTCAGTGCACGTTGTAAGTAGCGGGATGGCCCACTGATATCGAAAATAGGGTGTCCGTTGCTTATTCAAATCTTCCAAGAAGCACAGCGGGCAGTATGCGGCTCGATGCAGCGTGGACATGGAATTCGGCGCGATTCCTCGACTATTGTTTGGAAGCCTCTCCCGATCGACCTGCAGCGCCTCGAGCAGACCGTCGTAGAGTTCGGCGTCCAATCGTCCTTGGACCGGCGCATATCGAGAACTCTCGCTCTGGCCTGTGATCTGCGCAATCAGGAATCCGCGATCCACTTTATACGCCGCGGCAATGCGGTCAAGAAACGACGCCCACGTCTCATCGTGGTGCGGCAGGTCCGCGTAAATTCGGACCTGCCGGCCGGGCCGCGGCACACTTAAGCTGCGAGTTGCCATTGCGGGAGAAGAGCTTCAATGTGCGGGCGAGCGGACTTCGTTTCGAGCGCTTCCGCAGTGATACGCTCGGTGCCATCGAGTACGGCGTGAACAGCCGCACTCTGCAACCGGGTCACAATGGCATCCAGATTGCCCCCAGTGCATTTCACAAGTGCCTTCTGCATCTTCATGGATCCCAAGTTGCTCGGCCGTTTCAGCGGGAGATGCTCTTCGTAAGCCTCGAGGAATGCTTTGAAGTCATCGCCCAGTTTCCACGCCGACAACTTCAGGATTTGGAAACGAGCTTGCAAATGCGAATCGGCGCGGAACGCCACGCAAGCATCTTCCGTCCCCAACGCCAGAACGGGCAATTTCAGCGCGTTCATCAGGTACTTGATAATCTCCAGCACTCGAAGCTGTTCCGACTCTCGCGCTTGAAGAACGTCCTGCATCTCATCCAGGATCAACAATGAGCAGTTCATGCGACGCAGCGTGTCGACAACCAACAATTCCATGTCGTCCGTGGTAATGCTCTTGGAGACCGGAACCTTGGTTGCCTCGAGGATCCGTTTCAGCATCGCTTTGGTCGTCCGGATCCCCGACATTTGAATCGCCAACACTTTGGGCGGCACCGGCTCGGGGCCTTTGGCGACCGCGCCTTCCACGGGATACTTTTTTTGCAGAATGGCAGCCAGGACGGTTTTTCCACTCCCTGGGTTACCGGAAATGACCAGTCCTCGGGCTCGGCGGCGGCGAGGTTCATGAATGAGCCAGTGCACCTCGTTGAGCAAGCCAAAGAGGTCGGGGTGAATAATGTCGATATCCTTCAGGATGCGCTCGAGACGCTGTTCGATCGGTTTATCCAGCCACGATCGTGCCTCCTCCCGAAGATGTGCACCGATCGCTGCCGCGAGTTTGTTAGGCCCCGTCCACTCCGATTCGGCCTGATCTGTCGTGTGCGGCGACATGCATTCCTTGGAATCGGTAGAGGCTGGCGCAGCGGGCGGATCAACACCAGCGCCCTTTTGGGGCTCCGGTGCCGGCGGAGCATCCGCTCCGGCGTTTACGCCACTGTCGTTGCGGCTAACGTTTTCAGATGACGCGATATTGTCGATAGTCATTGGTCAGTTCCTTAGTCGTAGATTCGGACGGTCAACGCGTTTCCAGTGTGCGGACGAAGCAAAGGCGTGACGATTTCGACCGGACGCTGGCTCTCGGTATCCCTTCGCTTGCTCTTTTTGGCATTTCGCGTGTCGATGATCGCCTTCGCAATGATTTCCTCCTTGCGAGCGAGACCATCAAAGCGTGATTGCTTCAGCACTGGGAGGTCTTGCAACTTGCGATCGGCGGAGATTTGCAGAAGATGGTCGTCTACGGTGCGCTTGCCGAGTTGCGCGCGCCTGCAAGCCGTCGCAACCACCAATTCGCCATTGGGAACGCGTGCGTAGATGCGCTCAGGATCCCAAGGATGGTTGTGGACCACGATTTTCTTTCCGTGACCAATCCAAGGGCCGAATGCATCGGTCCAATACTGCGACCGATGCAACTCGATGCCCGTCCGCCGCAGCACGCGCTGTTCCGCAGGCAGAAACGAAGCCAGCACTTCCATTGGCGCGCCGGGCTCCATCGGTTTCTTGTCACCCCATGCTTCTCTCCACGCCACAACGGGCGGCTTGCCCAGTCCGCTGTGCGTAGTCGTGTGATATCGGGTGACGACTTCCAGCGTGAACCATTCAAGGAACTCGCGCAGCGTCAGCTGCGCGTTGGCCTCCGGGTCATAGTCTCCACGATCGACCGTGTTGCTCTGCGTCGTTCCCGGCAGGAGATGCACGCGCCCCATTTGGGTACCAATGAGACGCTCGATGGTACCGCCCACCTGAGGTTCCCCGGGTGGGCGATAGCACAGCTTGATCTGGTACTGGTTGCATCCACGTCGAAGCGCCACAGCGCGAAATTCCAACGCATTGTCCACCCAGATTTCCTCGGGATATCCATAGACGGGCCAATCGCCCGTAACGCCAATCCACTTGAGCCATTCATCCTTTTGGAGCAGCCCATGGGCTAAGCAAAGGGCAACACTCTCAGAAGATGGGCGGCGCCAAGATACATAGAAGCCAAGGATCATTCGCGAGTAGTAGTCGATGGCAAGCGTGAGCCATGGTCTTCCCATCAGCTCACGGTCTTTTGTATCGGCCCGTAGCTGGACGTCGACCAATGTATGGTCGATTTCAATGCGCTGCAGTGGTCGTTGGACGTCCACATGGCCTGCCGCGGGATCGCAAACTTCGCTTGCGCGTTTGCCGCCCTCGCGGCGCGTGACACGTTTCGCCAGATCCAACTGTTCGATTCGAGCTCGCAAAGTATTGCGACTCGGCACCGACAATCCTGCGACCTCGCACCGCATTTGAATATGCTCGTGGACGCTGACGATCGATGGCTTCTCTGCGCGCAGATAGTGCTTCTCAATACATTCGTGGAGGATGAGCTCTCGCCGCACATCAAGGGCTCGGGATCCCAATTTGCGTCCCGGCTTGGCGCGGATGCAGCTCCAAGTCGTAGGGTTCACTCGATATGCTTTGATAAGTGAATACACCCGACGTGTCGACAGACCGAAGCGCTCAGCAATGTCTTGGGTTGCCTCCATCTTCCTACTGGGAAGATCAAGCACAGAGCGCAACGCCTCCGCGAGCTCGGAGGCGCGCTCCCAATCGGCCTCCCGAATCTGCATCGCTGGTTTCAACAAATCGGATGCCGAGGGAAGCTCGGTCAGTTCTTCGATCAGTGCAGCCTGCAGAACGGTCGATCCCTCGAGCTGCACAATCGCAATGCTGTCTTCGATTGCACGAACCGTCGCCGTCAGCCCCCTCCAACAGTATTTATGTCCAACTGTGGGGACATTAGTCATGGGATGCATCCTCCCAGGCAGCAACCCGCAAGGTGGGCGAGAGCACGACCACGAAGGGCGCGGATGTAATCTGCTCAAGACCCGCGCGAGCCAGTGCAAGAACCCGTTCGTTCTTTGGCAGTTCCTCCGGAGGCTTGCATTCGATCACGGTGAACCGACCAAAGCCTTCGCGCTCGAGCGCTGCCGGCACCTCGGTGAACTCGACCAGCAAATCGGGGGTGTATTTGCGACGTTTTTCCTGGCACACGTAGTGCAGGGTGAACGGCTGGCTCCAGAGGCGACGCGTTTCAGGCATCTGCAACAACCAGGAGATGGTGTCGCGTTCCAGGAGAGATTCAAAGGCAATGGAGTCCTCCCCAGGTCTACCGGGGACAAACCCTCGGATGCTCCCGCGCGTCATCCGAATCTTTCTTTGCTTCCACAAAATTTTCGTAATCGTGACAGGTTCGCTTGTGGCAGGAATAGCTTTGGTCAGGTCAGCCGAGGGCTGACCCAAAACGGGTAAAAAAAACATGGTTGCTCCTCATCATTGGCACCGGCGTGGCCGGGGATGAGGCCTAGGCAAAAGCTGCCCGTAACTCGCATTTTTCTCTTGACGAGCGCATTGGCTTCTGTCAAGCTCCCGAGCGTCAGCGTCCAACTGATGGTGCTCTTCGGAGCAAGCAGCCCGGCCATCGGCCGGGTTTCGCTTTTTCTGGGCCTCGATTTCTGTCAGCGTGGTTCTGTGCGCGTACTGGGCTAAGCACCTCCTTTCTTTTTCGCGGCAGTTTCGGATTCCGACAATCGTGTCGGGGTCGCGCCATACAGCCAATCCGCGACATCAGCAGCGCGCGAGTACCAGCCCCTGCGGCCAGGTAGGCGAAATACGCTCACCGGGAGGTTCCCCGCTACTGCGGCACGTCGAAAAGACCTTGCGCTCCCGAATTTGAAGATCCGGGCAAGCTCATGGCTGTCCAGCAGTTGGTCATGCTCCGCCAGAAACTCCCTTAATTCTTCGTGTTTTTTCATGGTCATGCGGGTCTTCAGGGCGCTTGCTGCGGGCCATTTCCGGTCAAATGTGGACGCGAACGACCATTTGAGCCGACAATGGCAATTGACAGTTGTGCCAATAATTGGAATTACGCTCCATTCCTAGAGGTCGGCCTCGAGACTCCTTCTCCGACCCCGCATCGCGCATGCGGGCCTGGCATTGGCTGAGCGATGTGATGACGGCTGCGTCCGCGTCCAGCGTCTCAGATCTCAATGAAAAAAAGTCGCGCCGCCCGTTGGCAAGCGGAATACCGCCCGGCAGGTTGAATTCCGTGGCTCAGGACGGCTACGACCCTGGAATGATCACCGTCACCAGAACCGAATCCTTGCTCGATCGCGTCGCAGCGAAGAAGAAGTATAGAAAGACACTGGCTGGATACCGTCATCCCTTATGGCGGTATCTAATGAATCGCGACATTCCTTCGAAAGATCTAGAGGCTTGGTTGGCGCCTCGGATATCGCAGCACGGAATCGTCGATATCACTAGCGCCGATCTCGCCTTCGCGTTGGACCTCGGGCTTATTTCAAGCCACTGGGAGGACCACCATTACGAATGGCTCCACCTCGACGGAAAGCGATTCGCCACGCTCGACGGAATACTGATACTGCTGGGTTTGCTTCGAGAGGCACAGAACCAAAATCATCTGTCGCGAATCAGAAGCCTCAGGGAGACATTGCTAGTCGCTACCTCAATGTTCGCGAAAGCCCAACGCTACCATCGCGAAGCGCTCGATACGTGGGAGTACCTCGTGCGTACTCGAATCATCACGTGGAATCCGACTTTTCAACCCAGAGGAGAGGATCTAGCAAAGGCAAAACACCAGCTCTTAGAGCTCTACGCGAACTCGGAAAAGCCGGAAGGCAAGCGTGGGCCCGCCTCGCCAGAAAGGTTGACTCGGGGTCGAAGCGAACGTCGCTTCAGGCGACAAGTTTGGATGCTCGCCGCATCTAGCGCCATTGTCATCAAACATGAATTGGTGGATCGACGATACCAAAACGCCGATCCGGTGTTTGGATGGATCGTGGCAAATCGCGAACTAATCAGCGCTCACATGTCGCGGGCGTACACATTACTGGTCATGGACGAACACGAATTCGATCAAGAACCTCTGCCTCCACTCGCAATGCCGCGAACGCTATTCAACCTACGGCAACGTCCTGAAAACACGAATGATTGGCACAAGCAGCAAGCTTATGGTGGTCGGCTCATGTTTGATTTCATCCCTGTGATTGTCAGCGATTCATAAGCTACATCACTGAAAGCAATTTATATCGTCCATTATTTGCGGAACCAATTGATTTGATTTCAGACCCCCGGGGCGCACGCCGCTAAGCGGGCGACATCAGATCGCCATTTCCTCGATCAATCCAACCTTGAACACCCAATCTGGGTGCCACTTGCCTTCAGCTATGCGGCTATCTGCCCATCCACATTCGCCGTCACGCTCAAAGCTCAAGCAACAGACCAATAAGTCTCTGATGCCTTTCTGGCGTAGGGACTCCGACAGGCTTGACGAAATGACTGGATATCTATAGATTCCTATAGAATCTTATAGGTGTCTCATGAAAACCTTTTTTCCTGATCGTCAGCGCATTCGCACGGTCCCAACCGCAGCGGATCATGGCCCCAACGCTGCATATCGGGTCGCGATCGGTAGCGAGGAATGGGACGACGGCCATGTTCGGGTGCTCAAAGTTCAGCTCGAATACGACGGCCAAGTGCAAGGGCGGCGGAGTCCGTCCTTTCCGGTCGAGGAGACTCGCGACGGATTTCCTCTTTGTGATGACTTCGATCGCGTAGTTGAGGCAGCCGAAGCGCTCCTACAGCCCCTTCGTTGGTATATGGTTTGTTGGGACCGGCCGACCAATGGCAAAGACATCGGCGCGATCCTTACGGCTGCTGTACATAAACTCCTGGGTCCAATTCCTCGGCTCAAATCACTCGATCTCGTTCAGAGGCCTTGCTTTAACGTGATGTTGTTCGAGTTCCAAGGCGACGCCGAGCGCATCCTGAAAGAGCTTGAGCTAGCGCTCAAAGCCGATGGACTAGAGCCGAACGATTGCCGGCTCGTAGTTTCGAAATGCTGGCGCCGCCCCGAGCTTGCTGGGCGCGGGCCTCGTTGAATGCGCGTTAATGGGTTGGATCGCGAATAGTCGGTTATTCACGTGGCAATGAAGATTCAAGAACTTGTAGATGCCGCTAACTCCCAGCCAAGAGGGACATTATGGATAGCAACGTACCGGAAAATCTCTTACCCCTTAGCCCAGAGGAAACCGAAAAATGGATCGGCGAGGTGGAAGACAGAGCATGGGACGCCAACGCAACCAGCTTTGCCTGCCGATTCCTGCTTGGCAATCTCCTGGCCGAATTGAACGCCCGCAGCCTGGTGAATGCCCCGGCGTTCCTAGCACGTCTGAAATTGGCCTTATCGTCTGGAGAACAGGACCATCTGAGCGCGCAGCAACAACTCGGCTTGACCAGCCTGCTGGATGATCTTCAACTGTTTTTTGCGACGCCTGAAAACAGTGCCGCAGGCAGCTCCAGCTCCTTCCATTAATGCGTCTTACGATGTGCAAAGGGAGCAGCAATGACTCAAACTTTGAGTCCGCAGGATTTGATAACAGCATCAACCTCGCGGCTGGATCGGATGTGCAATACGGCAGCGGGATGCCATTAACACCTGATGCAGGTGGTCACGCCAACGTGGCGCCCATCGATTAAACGGTTCTTCTATACTAAATAGTGAAATTCATCACTGTGATCGCTTATGCCTAACATCGGCACCATCCTCAAGCAGGAAATTAGCCGCCTCGCACGACGCGAAATCAAATTACAGACGGCGGCATTGCACAAAGCCGCCACGACCTACCGCCGTGACATTGCGGCGCTCAAGCGCCAGGTGGCCGCGCTGGAGCGTGCTACCAAGGCACAGACTAAGAGGCTGCAGAAAGCGACGCCGGTCGTCGCCGAGCCGGATACCGCGTTACGGTTCCGGGCCGACGGGTTCAAGACCTTGCGTGCGAAGCTTGGCTTGTCCGCGGAGGAGGCCGGTAAATTGCTCGGCGTCAGCGGACAGGCGATATACACCTGGGAGACGAAACGATCGACGCCACGAAGCTCGCAGTTACCAGCCATCGCGGCGTTACGCAAGATGGGCAAGCGCGAGGCCGCTACGCGGCTGCAGGAAATGGCCTGAGGGGCCAGCCATAGAGGGTCTAGCCCGGGAATTGCCTTCCTGCGAGCGCAGCACTCAAGCGCGGCGCGGGGATTCGATCGTTCTGCGGGAGCCAAGCTGTGGCCGCAAAAGCGGCACACTTTCTGGGCTTGCTTCACCGATTCGGCGCACTGAGGGCAGACCTTGCCGTCCGCGCTCGGTGCCGCCACAGCGACAGTTGGAGCACTCCGGATAGCCATTGAGGATTCAGCAAACTGCTTCAAGATTTGCGAAGAATGCGGGAAATAGGTTCAATTTCCGCATCCCGCGATGCGCCGGCATCAGAAAATTTGCCAACAAATCAGTCCACTACCTCAATTGAACTGGTTAATTGAGTCCGACACGCGGCGATGCTTCGCGCGATCTGTGCTCGGCCTGTGCGGCCGACCTCGCGACGAACCACACCGTGTGTGCACGCTGTGCCCTGCCTTTGGCGATCCACGCGGCCCAATGCGGCGAATGCTTACGCAGTGAACCCTCGTTCGACGCCGCGTTCGCGCCGTATATTTATGCTCATCCGCTCGATCTGCTGCTGACCAAACTCAAGTTCGGCCGCAGCCTCGCGGCGGGGCGCGTGCTCGCCGAGCTATGGATCGGTGCCCTGCGCAGCGCGCTCGCCCGCGGCGTCGTTTCGGCATTGCCCGACGCGATCATCCCCCTGCCGCTGCACACCACGCGGCTGCGCGAACGCGGCTACAACCAGGCGCTCGAACTGGCCAAACCGCTGGCGCGCGAATTCGGCATCGCCCTCGCGCCCGACCTGCTGCGCCGTACGCGCGCGACCGCGGCGCAATCCAATCTCGACGCCGTCGCGCGGCGCAAGAATTTGCGCGGGGCGTTCGATGTCGATGTCGTCATGCTCGCGGCAAGCGCCCCGACCCATGTCGTCCTGCTCGATGATGTGATGACCACCGGCACGACCGTGCGCGAGGCCGCGCGCACGCTCAAGCGCGCCGGCGTCTCGCGCGTCGACGTCTGGGCGCTGGCACGCGCGCCGCACCGGCACTGATAACGATACCGTCGGCGTCATTCTGCAGCGCAACTACCCATCTCGACGAGGCTGGGTATACTTCGGCAAAGCTTTTCCGTACCGCCCCATCGTTGTTTCCACTCATCAGCCTGTTTCTAGGGAGAAAGGCATGTTGCAACAATACGGTTACTGGATCGCGCCCATTTGCGCGTTGCTCGCGATCGTTTACGGCGTTTGGTCGCGAAGTTGGATTCTCGCCCAACCCGCCGGCAACGAACGCATGCAGCAGATCGCCGCGGCGATCCAGGAAGGCGCGCGTGCTTATCTCAACCGCCAGTACACAACGATCGGCGTCGTCGGCGTCGTGCTTTTCGTCGTCATCGGTTTCGCGCTGGGCTGGCCGACGGCGATCGGCTTCGCTATCGGCGCGATCCTTTCCGGGGCCACCGGCTTCATCGGCATGAACGTCTCGGTTGCCGCCAACGTGCGCACGGCGGAAGCGGCGCGCTCGGGCCTCGCTGCCGCGCTCAATGTCGCCTTCCGCGGCGGCGCGATCACCGGCATGCTCGTGGTCGGCCTCGGCCTGCTCGGCGTTGCCGGCTACTACCTCGCGCTGCTGCACTTCGGTTTTCCGACCGAGAAAGCGCTGCACGCGCTGGTCGGCCTCGCCTTCGGCTCGTCGCTGATTTCGATTTTCGCGCGCCTCGGCGGCGGCATCTTTACCAAGGGCGCCGACGTCGGCGCCGATCTGGTCGGCAAAGTCGAAGCGGGCATCCCTGAGGACGATCCACGCAACCCGGCGGTGATCGCGGACAACGTCGGCGATAACGTCGGCGACTGCGCCGGCATGGCCGCCGACCTGTTCGAGACGTATGCGGTCACCCTCGTCGCGACGATGCTGCTCGGCGGCGTGCTTGCAGCCGAACTCGGCGCGAACGGTGTGCTCTATCCGCTCGTGCTCGGCGGCGTATCGATCATCGCTTCGATCATCGGCACGTTCTTCGTCAAGACCAAGCCGGGCGCGAAGATCATGAATGCGCTCTACATCGGCGTCGCCGTCTCGGCGATCCTCGCCGCGATAGCGTTCTATCCGATCACGACGAGCCTGATGGCCGGCGCCAAGGTCGGTGCATTGAATCTCTACTTCTGCGCGCTGATCGGCCTCGTGCTGACCGCGGCGATGGTCGTGATCACCGAGTACTACACCGCGACCGAGTACGCCCCGGTGCGCCACGTCGCACAGGCGTCGACAACCGGACATGCGACCAACATCATCGCCGGCATCGGCATCTCGATGAAGTCGACCGCGTATCCGGTGCTCGCGGTGTGCGCGTCGATCTGGGGTGCCTTTTCGCTCGGCGGTCTGTACGGCATCGCCATCGCCGCGACGGCGATGCTGTCGATGACCGGCATGATCGTCGCCCTCGACGCCTACGGCCCGATCACCGACAACGCCGGCGGCATTGCCGAGATGGCCGAGCTGCCGAAGGAAGTGCGCGCGGTGACCGATCCGCTCGACGCGGTCGGCAACACGACCAAGGCGGTGACCAAGGGTTATGCGATCGGCTCGGCCGGCCTCGCCGCGCTCGTGCTGTTCGCCGACTACACGCACAACCTCAACGGCCAGCCGGGTCTCGCCGGCATCACCTTCGACCTGTCCAACCACTACGTCATCATCGGCTTGCTCATCGGCGGCCTGATTCCGTACCTGTTCGCCTCGATGGCGATGGAAGCGGTCGGCCGCTCGGCCGGCGCGGTGGTCGAGGAAGTGCGCCGCCAGTTCCGCGAGATCAAAGGCATCATGGAAGGCACGACCAAGCCCGACTATTCGCGCGCGGTCGACATGCTCACCCGCGCGGCGATCAAGGAGATGATGATTCCGTCGCTGCTGCCCGTGCTCGTACCGGTGCTCGTCGTGTTCGGCTTCAAGTGGCTCGGCGGCTCGGTTGCCGGCGCGCAGGCACTCGGCGGCGTGCTGATCGGCACGATCGTCACCGGCCTGTTCGTCGCGATATCGATGACCACCGGCGGCGGCGCCTGGGACAACGCGAAGAAGTACATCGAGGACGGCAACTTCGGCGGCAAGGGTTCGGACGCGCACAAGGCGGCGGTCACCGGCGACACGGTCGGCGATCCGTACAAGGACACGGCCGGTCCGGCGGTGAATCCGCTGATCAAGATCATCAACATCGTCGCCCTTCTACTCATTCCTCTGTTGTAACGACAACGCGGTCGTTTATGGAAACATCGGTGCCGGCGAACTCCGCGCGGCACCGACTCCCCCTCTCCCACCGGGAGAGGGCAAGGGGTGAGGGTTCGTATATCTATCGACGGTTAGTCGGGCCGAACCCTCATCCGCCCCTTCGGGGCACCTTCTTCCGCAGGGAGAAGGAAAACATCAGCGTCCCGTCGGCGTCGCGACGAACGCCACTCTTTTCTTAGAACCGTCCGTGGCCGTCGCATAGCCGGTGATCTGGCCGCGATCGTTGATGTCGTTGGCGATACTGAGCACGTAACCCGCAACCGGTTCGATCAGCGTATTGAGGTCTACCGGCGCCGCGCTGCCGCGCTGCCAGTACAGCGGATGCGACACAAAGCTCGACGGATAGGCGTAGCCAACGATCTCGCCGCGGTTGTTGATGCTCTGTGCGCTGCCGCCGATATCGCCGGTGAGCATCGGCAGGATCTGGAAGCCGCTGCTGCGCGTCCACTGGAACGGCGGGGTCAGATTGCCGTCGACATCGCCCGGCGCGCCGGCGAAACCGACGACATCGCCGCGTTCGTTGATCATGTTCGGCGTGTTCCAATACGGCGCGCCGTTGGGATTCACCAACTCGGCGACGCGGCCGTTCTCCCACAGCACCGCATGCGCGGCCGAGTAGCGGCCGACCGCCTGATCGCAGCTGCCGGAAATGCCGACTGCCTGGCCGCGATTGTTGATCGCCGTGGCGGAGCCGGACGAATCGCCGTCGAGCAGCGGCAACTCGCGCGGCGCGCCACCCCATCCCCAGACCACCGGTTTGAACTGCAACACCTGGCGCGATTGCGGATCGCAGCTCGGATCGGGCGTGTCGTTCTCCGCCCAGCCGACGGTCTGGCCCAAATCGTTCGTGCCCGCGGCGAAGCTGTTGTGATCGCCCGTGCCGAGACTGATCAACGCGCGCATCGCACCGCCTGCCCAGAGGAAACCTTGGCAGATATGGCTGCCGGGATTGGCGATAAAAGCGGCGCAGCTCCAGCCTTCCTGTCGTTCGTCGACCGCATCGGTAAGAGAAATACCGGACACCAGGCCGAGATGATTTTTCACCGGCCAGACCACAGTGCTGTTGAGGCCGCTCGCGCTGCCGAGTGTGCCGAGGTCCCACGGCTGATCGCCGTACCAGACGCTGGCATGACGGCTGCCGTCGGCGCGATTGGAGTAACCGGCAACGAGACCCCAGTCGTTGATGCTGGCGCCGCTGCTGCGAGAGCCACCCAGCGAGTCGAGCAGGGCGACTCGATAAGCGGGCGAATGGGATGACGGGCTTTCGGCGGCAACGCTGGCTTGCGCGAGCGTCGCGGCCGCGATGAAGAAGGCAAGGGAAATCGGTCGCACGGGAAGTCTCCTGGCTGATCTGCGCGCGAGTCGGCGCTGTCACAGCTTCGGCGCGCGCCGATCGCTTCGAAAGCGCCGGTTTTGCGACGGTGGATAGGCCGGTTGCGTCTTGATCACATGCGTCAGTGGACACTCGACATCGCCCTCGACCGCACGCATGCGCAGCCGCTGTATCTGCAGCTCGCCGGCGCGCTCGCCGACGCCGTGCGTCAAGACCGGTTGAAAATCGGCGCGTCGCTGCCGGGTACGCGGGAGCTGGCCGCGCATGTCGGCGTCAACCGCAATACCGTCGTTGCTGCCTACGCCGAACTCGTGGCCGAAGGCGTGCTGCGCACGCGCGCCGGCGGCGGAACTTTCGTCGCCGACGTCGCGCCGGCACCGATGCGGCCGCGCGCGATCGACATCACGACGCCGACGTATGCCCTACCGTCGGAATCGCCGGCCATCTATCCGAGCGGCGCGCTGCCGTCCGGCATGCTGACGCTCGCCGGCGGCCTGCCCGACGCGCGCTTGTTCCCGGCGCGCGCGCTGAGCCGGGCGTTCCATCGCGCACTCGATCGCCGCGGTCGCGCGCTGGTGACGCATGCCGATCCGTGCGGCCACGTGCGACTGCGCGAGCAACTCGCCGCGATGCTCGCGCGCACGCGCGGGCTCACAGTCAGCGCTGACAATCTCCTCATCACGCATAGCATCGAACAGGCGATCGATCTCACCGCTCGCGCCTTGATCGCGCCCGGCGACGCCGTCGCCGTCGAAGCCTGGGGTTATCCGCCGGCGTGGAATGCGCTGCGTCTGGCGGGCGCCCGTCTGCTGCCGGTCCGCATCGATGAAAACGGCCTCGACGTCGACGCACTCGAACGCCTGCTCGCGCAGCAGCAGCTGCGCGCGGTGTTCCTCACACCGCATCATCAATTCCCGACTGCCGTCGTCATGACGCCGGAGCGCCGCGCGCGCCTCGGCGAACTTTCCCTGCGCCACCGTTTCGTGATTTTCGAAGACGACTACGACCACGAGTTCCACTATCAAGGCAAACCCGTGCTGCCGATCGCCGCCGGCAACGGCCGCGCGAACGTGGTCTATCTCGGCTCGCTCGCCAATCTGCTCGCCCCCGGCATGCACACGGCCTTTGTGACCGCGCCGACGCCCGCGTTCCGGCGTATCGCGGCGCTGCGTGCGGCAAGCGATCCGCGCACCGATGCGGCGGTCGAATGCGCAATCGCCGAACTGTTCGAGGATGGCGAACTGGAACGCCATCTGCGCCGCGCCTGCCGGCTCTACCGCTCGCGACGCGATGCGCTCGCGGACGCGCTGCGTCGACAGCTCGGCGGCGCGCTCGACTTCCACACCCCCGAAGGCGGCCTTGCATTGTGGGCGCGCGCGGACGAAACGATCGATCTGCCGGCCTGGATCCGCGCCGGCGAAAGTGAAGGTGTGTGTTTTGTCGACGCGCGCCGTTTCGATTTTCAGCAAAGCGACACATCCTCGTTGCGCTTGGGCTACGGTTTCCACGACGAAGCCGAACTCGCCGAAGCCGTGCGTCGTATCGCGCGTGCGCTCAAGCGCGCGCCGCTGCTGCGCGGCAGCGCCCAAGCGGCCTGAGCCGCGACGGGTTCGTTAGCCCTCTGGACGCGGTAATCGCGTTCCGCCAAGCTGCGCGCTTCCCACTCAGGAAGCCGCGCATGAAACCGATCTGGATCGTCCTCGCCGCCGGCATCGCGCTGGCCGGCTGCACTCATGTCGAACAAAAATCCTCTGCCGTGACAACGAACAAATCCCCCGTCATCGAAGACCCTTATCTCTGGCTCGAAGAAACCGACAGCACGAAAGCACTCGATTGGGTCAAGGCGCGCAATGCGGAGTCGGTCAAGGCCTACGGCTCGTCAGCGGATTTCGAAAAGACGCGCGATGAGATTCTCGAGGTGATGGATTCGGACGCACGCATCCCGTACGTCACCAAAATGGGCGAGTACTACTACAACTTCTGGAAGGACAAGGCGCATCCGCGCGGCTTGTGGCGGCGCACGACGTTGGCCGAGTATCGCAAGGAGCATCCGAAGTGGGAGACGTTGATCGACGTTGACGCACTCGGTAAAGCCGAAGGTGTGAGTTGGGTGTGGGAGGGCGACAACTGCCTGAAGCCCGAATATCGCCACTGCCTGATTTTTCTTTCCCGCGGCGGCGCCGACGCGCAGGTCATGCGCGAATTCGACCTGAAGACCAAGAGCTTCGTCAGCGACGGCTTCACCCTGCCCGAAGCCAAACAGCAGGTGACCTGGATCGATAAGGACCGGCTCTACGTGGCGACCGACTTCGGCCCGGGCTCGATGACCAAGTCCAGCTATCCGCGCATCGTCAAGGAATGGAAGCGCGGCACGCCGCTGTCCGCAGCGCACACCGTCTATGAAGGCAAGGAGGACGATCTCTCGATCAGCGCTTATCGCGACACCACGCCGGGCTTTGAACGCGATTTCGTCTCGCGCGCGATCGACTTCTACAGCGCCGAGAACTTCCTGCGCGGCAGCGACGGCAAACTGATCAAGATCGATATCCCGCTCGACGCGGTCGGCTTCGGCACGCAGCGCGAGTGGATGACTATACAGCTGCGCAGTGCCTGGACGATCGGCGGCGATACCTATGCGCAAGGCTCGCTGCTCGCGATCAAGTTCGACGACTTCATGGCCGGCAAGCGCGCGTTCACTGCGCTGTTCGTCCCGACCGAGACGACCTCGCTCGCCGGGTATTCCTGGACGCGGCATCACCTGATCCTCAACACGATGCACGACGTGGTCAGCAAGCTCGAAGTGCTGACCCCGCCAGTCAAAGCCGCGGCGGGCGCGGAATGGAAACGCGTCCCGCTCGGCGGCGCGCCGGCGCTGTCGACGATCTCGGCCGGAGGCATCGATGCGGACGCGAGCGATGCGTATTTCCTCACTGTGACCGGCTTTCTCGAACCGACCACGCTCTACTACGGCACGCTCGGTCAGGGCGAAGCGAAGCCGCTCAAGCACAGCCCGAGTTTCTTCGACGCGAAGAAGTATGCCGTGCAGCAGAACTTCGTCACCTCCAAGGACGGTACGCGCGTGCCCTACTTCGTCATTGCGCCGAAAGACCTCAAACTCGACGGCAACAACCCGACCCTGCTCTACGGTTACGGCGGCTTCGAAATCTCGCTGCAGCCGTTCTACTCGGGCAGCGTCGGCCGCGCCTGGCTTTCGCGCGGCGGCGTCTACGTGCTCGCCAACATCCGCGGCGGCGGCGAATACGGCCCGCGCTGGCATCAGGCCGCGCTCAAGGCCAATCGCCCGCGCGCCTACGAGGATTTCGCCGCGGTCGCGCAAGATCTGGTCGCCAAGCGGATCACCTCGCAGCCGCATCTCGGCGCGATGGGCGGCAGCAACGGGGGCCTGCTCATGGGCAACATGCTCGCGCTCTACCCGGACCTTTGGGGCGCGATCGTCTGCCAGGTGCCGCTGCTCGACATGAAGCGCTACACCCACCTGTCCGCCGGCGCCTCGTGGATCGCCGAGTACGGCGACCCGGACAAGGCGGAGGAATGGACCTTCATCAAGACCTTCTCGCCGTATCAAAATGTGGAAAAAGGGAAAAAGTATCCGCCGACGCTGTTCACGACCTCGACGCGCGACGACCGCGTCGGCCCGCACCAAGCGCGCAAGATGGCCGCGCGCATGCTCGAATACGGCGACGGCGTGTCCTTCTACGAAAACATCGAAGGCGGCCACGGCGCCGCGGCCGACAACAAGCAGGCCGCGTTCATGTCGGCGCTGGGTTATGAATATCTCTGGGATCACCTGAAATAACGGGCGGACTGTTTCGGCGCCCAACGAGGCGCTTTTTTGCGAGCCGCGGCGAGGTTGATCACCTCGCCCAAGCGCGCTCACAGCGGTTGCTATCGCGAATGCAAACGGGTGCTCCGCCGATCTGACGGCGGAGCGCTCGGCGCGCGCCCGACGCCGCGTCGGGCGACTCCGCAAAATGTCCGCGTTCCGTCCTGCAAATGTCCGGTTTCCGGGAATGCGATTGTCGAAGATGTGATGTTGCCGGCGAGCACAAGCCGGCGCATTGCGTCCCTTCGCCATCGCCGAGGAAATCCGTTCATGGCCAACTCCGTCGAAAACCCGATATCGCCGCTACTGATCGGTTCTTTTGCGCCTCTTGCTTTTGCCTGCCTGTTGGCCGGCCCGATATCCGCGCACGCGGCGGACGTGGTCGTCCAGCCCGCTGCCGGCAGCGGCTTCGTGGTGAAGGACGCGGGCGGCGCGAACGAGCGCCTGCGCGTGCAGGAATCGGGCGTGGTCAACCTGCCGGGCATTCCCGCCGCGCCCGCGCAATCGCAAGGGCTATGCATGAGCGCGGGCGGTCAGCTCGGGCCGTGCAGCGGCGGTACTGGCGTGAGCTATGCGGCGGGCACCGGTTTGACTTTGACCGGCACCACGTTCTCGGTCGCGCCGACCTACCGCCTGCCTCAGGGTTGCTCGGCAAATGAGATTGCGCAGTGGAGCGGCACGGCGTGGGGTTGCGGCAGCGCAGGCGGTGCGACACTGCCGGTCGGCGACGCCAACAATACCCTGCGTTATGACGCGAGCAAAACCTTGGTTTCGAACGATCGCCTGCTGGCATTCAGCGATGGCTCGCTATTGGCGAGCGGCACCTTCCACGTTTTCGATGCTTATTTTTCCCCGTCTGGTGCCGGCACTCGGCTGATGTGGTTTCCAGCGAGAGCGGCTTTTCGTGCAGGCGCGATCAATGGAACGCAGTGGGATTTGGGCAATATCGGCGATTATTCGGTAGCCATGGGAGTCGATACAATCGCCAGCGGCTCAGTCTCAACAGCTTTGGGTGCGGGTACAACCGCCAGCGGCTCAATCTCGGCAGCTATGGGTGAAGGCACAACGGCCAGCGGCTCAGACTCGACAGCCATGGGTGAACACACGACGGCCAGCGGCATAATCTCAACAGCCATGGGCCAACATACGACGGCCAGCGGGGACTACGGCGCGACCGCCATGGGCTATTACTCAACGGCCAGTGGCTCCACGTCTACGGCGATTGGCGATAACACGGTCGCCTCAGCCAACAACTCGGTCGCCATGGGCTTCCGCACTGTCGCCGACGGCGAGGCTTCGATCGCGATGGGTACCTTTGTGGGTTCGGGCGGCCATAAGGGTTCTTTCATCTTTGGTGATGCTTCGCGGGCCACCGGCATCGTCAACGATGACGACAATCAGTTCGTGGCAATCGCTGATCGCGGATTCAAATTGGTGACGAGCAGTACGGGCGGGTCGGGTGCCGTATTGCCTCCGGGTAGCGGCACGTGGGGCGTGCTTTCCGATCGCCATGCCAAGACGGCGGTGCAGCCTGTGGATGTGTCGGAGGTGTTGAAGAAAGTCGCGGCGCTTCCGATGAACACCTGGCAGTACAAAACACAAGAGTCGAAATATCGCCACATGGGTCCGATGGCGCAGGACTTCTACGCGGCGTTCCAACTCGGCGAAGCCGACACCACCATCGACACCATCGATGCCGACGGCGTAGCGCTCGCGGCAATTCAAGGGCTGAATGTGGAACTGGCCGAAAGGGATCGCAAGATCGCAACGCTGAATTCGCAATTGGACACTCTGGTGAAAAGCAAAGATGCCGAGATTGCGGCGATACGCGGTGAGTTGTCGGCGCAGACGAAACGTGTTGCTGCGCTCGAATCTTTGGCGGGAGATGTGGCGAACCTCAAAAAGCAGCTTGCCGCCTCGCATCAACCTGCGACGACCACGGTCGCGTTGGCCAATCCCTGAGCAGTTCGAAATGAGCAAGCTTGTGGACCGCGGCGGACACGTCGAGCCACTTGTAATAGCAATTTGCTATAAATAGCATATTGCTATAATATGCACGTCATCTCGCGCAAGGCGCTAGTAGAATTCTGGGCGCGGCACCCAGATGTCGAAGCGCCATTGCGCGTCTGGTTCAAACTGCTAGAGAAAGGCCGATTCATCAATTTCGCAGCGCTGAAAAACACCTTCGGCAGCGTCGACAAGGTGGGCGAGAGCTATATTTTCGATATTGGCGGTAACAAGTATCGGTTGGTCGCGCGCATCGTTTTCGCAAGTCAAACTCTGTTCGTGCGCGAACTCTTGACCCATGCCGAGTACGATAGAAGGAGATTCGAATGAATATGGCAGCCGCTCAATTCGCCAAGTCGTGGAAGACGGTCGAGCCCGCGCTCACCATTCGCAACAAGCGTGACTACGATGCTGCCATCGAACGCATCCATGCGCTGCTCGATGACGGCGCCGATGCGGCGCGCCATTCAATGCATGGATTGCTACATCTGCTGGGTTTGGCTACTCGGGACTACGAGGATCGCCACATCGAGATCCCCGACGCGTCCCCTTCAGACGTACTGGCATTTCTGATCCAGCAGCACGGTCTTCGACAGAGTGATCTGCCCGAGGTGGGTCCGCAGAGCACGATTTCCGATCTACTCAATGGTCGGCGTGAGTTCAACAAGCGTCACATCATCGCGCTGAGCCGGCGCTTTGGCGTTCCGGCCGATGTTTTTATGGACGAGACGGCTTACTTGCGTTTGAATCCCGCTAACGCGCGGCACTTGCGAGAGTCGATCAAGCAGCTCGATGAGGCAGTTCCGCGACGACTGTCGCGGTAGACAACGCGTTGCCTACTCTGGTCATGTCCCCGGCAGCAGCGAGATGTCGGCGACGTCGAGGAACATGCCGCGCAGGCGGTTGAGCAGCGCGAGACGGTTATTGCGCTTGGCCACATCGTCGACCATCACCATCACCGCATCGAAGAAGGCGTCGATCGGTCCGCGCAAGCGTGCCAATATCGTCAAGACATCGACATAGCATCTTTGACCGACAAGCTCTTTTAAGTTCGCCTCATCGGCCATCGTGGCAGCATAGAGCTCCCTTTCAGGACCCTCATCCAATAGCGATGGATCAATCCTATTGGTTGACAGCTCGCCTGCTTGACGCAGGATATTTGCAATTCGCTTGTTGGCCGCGCTAAGTGCACGAGCCTCGGGAAATGTCAAAAAGTCTGCCACCGCTTTCAATCGCTTGTCGAAATCGGTTAGATCAGCCGGCGCGAGCGCACGCACAGCCTCGAATGTTTCCGACGGGATACCTTGGTCGGCGTAGTAACTGCGTAGGCGGTCGAGCACGAAGTCGTACAACTCAGTCGCTAAGGCCTGATCACTGGTCAAATCTGTAAGCGAAGGCGTCAATCTTGGCGTAACCTTCCCAAGATTGTTAGGGTTCTCACGAACTTGTTCAGCCTGGGATTCGAAGGCTTTTGCCCGTGCTTCGCCCACCTGTTTTGGAATGAGAATGTTGCGCGCAAGAATCACCGCTTCCAAAAAAAGCACTTGTATGTCTAGTTGGACGTCGCCTTCGATCAACGTGCGTGCAAGTCCGAGCGCAGTGCGACGCAGCGCGAACGGGTCCTTGTTGCCGCTAGGCTTCATGCCGACGGCGAAGATGCCGGCGAGCGTGTCAAGGCGTTCGGCAATGGCGAGCACCTGCGCGACCTCGCCTTGCGCGATATGGTCACCGGCGAAACGCGGCGCGTAGAACTCGTCGAGCGCCTGCGCGACTTCGGCGTTCTCGCCGTTCGCTGTTGCGTAGTAGCGGCCCATGACGCCCTGCAGTTCGGGGAATTCGCCGACCATGCGCGTGAGCAGATCGCACTTCGACAGCGCGGCCGCACGCGTGGCAAGGCCCGCATCGACGCCGAGACGGTTGGCGATCACGCGCGCCAATTCGGCGACACGCACGCATTTGTCCCAGACGCTGCCGAGGCTCTGCTGATAGGTCACCGATTTCAGCGCATCCTGTTGCGCGGCGAGAGGTGTCTTCAGATCTTCGTCCCAGAAGAATTTCGCATCGGCGAAGCGCGGGCGGATCACGCGCTCGTAGCCTTTGCGGATCTCGGCCGGATCTTTGGATTCGATATTCGCGACGCCGATAAAATGTTCGGTCAGCTTGCCGTTCGCGTCGAACACCGGGACGAATTTCTGATTCGTCTCCATCGTCATCACGAGCGCTTCCTGCGGCACGGCGAGGAAGTCGCGGTCGAACGCGCAGGCGATCGCGACCGGCCATTCGGTCAGGTTGGCGATTTCATCGCACAACGCATCGGACAGGCGCGGCACGCCGCCGGTTTGCTTGCAGACACGCGCAACTTCATCGCGTACGCGTTTGCGCCGCTCGGCCGGATCGGCCAGCACTTTCGCCGCGCGCAGCGAATCGAGCCACGAATCCGCGTCGGCGATATGCACCGGCTGCGGATGATGAAAGCGATGGCCGCGCGACTGGCGGCCGGATTTCAAACCGAGGATTTCACCGTCGACGATGTCGCTGCCGTAAAGCATCACCAGCCAGTGCGCCGGGCGCACGAAGGCGTAGTCGTGATCGCCCCAGCGCATCGGCTTCGGAATCGGCAAGGCCTTCAAGGTTTCGGCAAGGATGTCGGGGATCAGCGCTGCCGTGGGCTGCCCGGGTTTTTCGCTGCACGCGACGAAACGCTCGCCCTTGGCATCCGAGATACGCTGCAGTTGCTCGATGGCCAGATCATTCTTGGCGGCGAAGCCCTGCAGCGCCGGCGTCGGCGCACCGTTCGCATCGAGGCCGATGTTGAGATAGGGCCCGAGCACTTCGGATTTCTGCGGCGGTTGTTCCGCGGCAACGCCGGGGATCAGCACGGCGAGACGGCGCGGCGAACAATACGTCTTCGCACTTCCGATGTCCGCGTCGACGCCGCGCTTCTTCAAACCGTCGCCGATGCCATTCGCAAACGCAGCGGCGAGTTCGTCCAGCGCCTTCGGCGGCAGCTCTTCGGTCCCCAGTTCAATCAATAGCGATTTGGCTTGGATCATGTTACGGCTCGGCGAAAATTTCTCTTTTGCCGTCATTCCCGCGAAAGCGGGAATCCATTTTGACCTTTGGCTTTTCCGTTGATGGATGAAGAGCAAGATCAAGATGGATTCCCGCTTTCGCGGGAATGACGATGATGGGATTTCTATGCAGCCTGCGGTGTTTTCTTGATGCCCGGAAATCCAAGTTTCTCGCGCTGCGCGTAGTACGCCTCGGCGACCGCGCGAGAGAGCGTGCGCACGCGCAGGATGAAGCGCTGGCGCTCGGTCACGCTGATCGCGCGGCGCGCGTCGAGCAGGTTGAAGGTGTGACTGGCCTTCATCACCTGTTCGTAAGCCGGCAGCGGCAGGCCCGCTTCGACGAGCTTCTTCGCTTCGGCTTCGCAGGTGTCGAACCAGGCGAACAGCTTCTCGACGTTGGCATGTTCGAAGTTGTACGTGCTCTGCTCGACCTCGTTCTGATGGAACACGTCGCCGTAGGTGACCACACCGTGGGGCGCTTTCGTCCAGACCAGGTTGTAGACGTTGTCGACGTTCTGCAGATACATCGCCAGGCGTTCAAGGCCGTAGGTGATCTCGCCGGTGACCGGCCGGCACTCGAGACCGCCGGCCTGCTGGAAATAAGTGAACTGAGTCACTTCCATGCCGTTGAGCCAGACCTCCCAGCCGAGGCCCCAGGCGCCGAGCGTCGGCGATTCCCAGTTGTCCTCGACGAAGCGCAGGTCATGCACGAGCGGATCGACGCCGAGTTCCTTAAGCGAGCCGATGTACAAATCCAGAATGTTGTCCGGATTCGGCTTCATCACGACCTGATACTGGTAGTAATGCTGCAGCCGGTTCGGGTTCTCGCCGTAGCGGCCGTCGGTCGGTCGGCGCGAGGGCTGCACGTAGGCCGCGGCCCACGGCTCGGGGCCAAGCGCGCGCAAGAAGGTGGCCGGGTGGAACGTGCCGGCACCGACCTCGGTGTCGAGCGGCTGCAGCAGCACACAGCCCTGCGCGGCCCAGTAGCGGTTCAGGGTCTGGATGATGTCCTGGAAAGTCGGGCCTGGCATCGGATTCACACTATCTGCGCGGTTGC